>ENA-OPCM01000188-OPCM01000188.1-human-gut-metagenome-genome-assembly--contig:-NODE-188-length-47467-cov-2.492723_pt1 | contig 47467 bp, 51 predicted proteins | sample MGYA00241252_ERZ501484 | MGnify/ENA primary metagenome ERZ501484 (study PRJEB25962, sample SAMEA2042583) | human gut metagenome | biome: human gut; feature: human-associated habitat; material: faeces...
TGCGGATGACGGGACTTGAACCCACATGAACTTGCATTCACTAGAACCTGAATCTAGCGCGTCTGCCAATTCCGCCACATCCGCATATGTTTTTGGAAACTTCTTAAATATTAGCACAAATTACTGTCCTTTGTCAATAGTTTTTTTTACTTTTTAAAAATAAAAATCAGCAATAGACGAACAAGTTCATATATGATATAATTATTCCACAATTAAATAATAGGAGGAAATTTATGAACATAGGAATAGATATAGATGGTGTAATATTAGATAGTGAAAAAGTATTTAGAACAGTAGCTGATTTGTACAACACAATAGAACTAAATGACAGAGCAATAAGAGCATATGATGAACCACGAGTTCAAGAAAAATACAATTGGACTGATGAAGAGATACAAGAATTTGCTGATAAATATTTTATAGAATGTTCAAAAATTTCAAATTTCATGCCATGTGTAAAAGAAGTATTAAATATGTTAAAACAAGAAGGACATAACCTAATAATAATAACAGCAAGAGGTCGTGACAAAAAAGAAATGAGAGCAATAGCAGAAGAAAAGTTTGAAAAAGAAGGCTTAAAATTTGACAAATATTATTGGGCTCAAAGAGGAAAAGCTGATGTATGTGTAAAAGAAAAAATTGATGTAATGATAGATGACAACTACATGAATTGCTTAGAAATAGCAGAAAAAAATATAAAAACATTGTATTTTAGAGATGCAGGAATAAAAGAAATAAAAAATAATCCACATATAACAGAAGTTCACAATTGGGGTGAAATATACAAATATATACACATGTATAATAATGAAATAAATAGCTAAAAATTACATATAGTGTTAAAAAAAAGTAAAAAAAGATAGGAGAAAATATTATGAGAGAAAAGTATTTTGAAGATCTTGGTTTAGATGATGGACAAGATATATTAAGTAAATTTAAAATAAATATGGATGAGATATTAGAAGAATCAAAAGAGCATGAGGATAAAAAGCAAAAAGATGCTAAAAAAAATAAGAAAAAAGATAATAAATAATAAAGAAGGTGCTTATGATTATGGAAATTCCTATACAAAAAAATAAGGAATATATAGTTGATATAATTGATAATGGATTTGAAGGAGAAGGGATTGCAAAAATAGATAATTTTACAATCTTTATTGATGGTGCAATAAAAGGCGAAAAATGTAAAATATTAATAGTAAAAATAACATCATCACATGCATTTGGAAAATTATTAGAGCTAATAGAGCAATCTCCTGTAAGATGTACTCCAGATTGTGAAACATATAAAAGATGTGGGGGATGCAATTTACGACATATTGATTATGAAGAAACATTAAACATAAAGCAACAAAAAGTCCAAAATTTAATAAACAAAACACTAACTAAAAAAGTAGAAGTAGAAAAAACATTAGGAATGGGAAATCCGTATAATTATAGAAATAAAGCTCAATATCCAGTAGGCACAAATAAAAATGGAGAAAAAGTTTTTGGTGTATTTGCTAAAAGAACACATGAAATTATACCAATAAAAGAATGTAAAATTCAAAAAGAAATATCATATGAAATAGCAAACTATATTTTAGACTATATAAAGAAAAATAACATAAGTGTATATAATGAAAAAAAGCAAACCGGATTAGTACGACATATTGTAACAAAAGTAGGGATTCAAACAAATGAAATTATGTGTATTATTGTAATAAACGGCAAAGAGCTACCACATGAACTAACTCTTGCTAATAATATAATTGATAAATTTCCAATGGTAAAAACAGTTGTAAAAAATATAAACACAAAAAATACAAATGTAATAATGGGTCAAAAAAATGAAGCAATAGTTGGAAGAGGTTACATTACAGATGTATTAGGTGATTATATTTTTAAAATATCGCCAATGTCATTTTATCAAGTTAATCCAATACAAGCAGAGGCTCTTTATAACATTGCAATTGAAAAAACAAATATTACAAAAGATGATGTGGTATGCGACTTATATTGCGGAATTGGAACAATAGGAATATTTGCATCAAAATTTGCTAAAAAAGTATATGGAATTGAAATAGTAAAACAAGCAATAGAAGATGCACACGGAAATGCAAAATTAAACAATGTAAACAATATTGAATTTATATGCGGAGATGTGGAGCAAGCATTTGATAAACTAATTAAAAAGGAAAAAGTAGAGCCATCAGTAGTAATAGTAGACCCTCCAAGAAAAGGATTAGATAATAATACAATTGAAAATATTATGAAATTGAATGTAGAAAGAGTTGTATACATAAGCTGTAATCCAGCAACTATGGTGAGAGATTTGAAAATGATGGAGGAAAAGTACGAGATAAAGGAAGTTCAGCCAGTGGATATGTTTCCATTTACATCACATGTGGAATGTTGTGCGGTGCTAGAGTTGAAAAACAACCTATAGTAGCTGAATTTACTAGTTTTCAAGATTCGATTACGTTTCATAAAAGAGGTCGATTTGGACTAGAAAAAGTACAAAATTCTGAAATTCATGTTAGGGTGGTTTTAGATATGGAGTATGGAAACATATAAAATTATTTTGGAAAAAAGATGTAAGATGTTGATATGAGCTAGATACAAAGATTATATATCTATGCTCAGCACACCATATTATATGGTTGTATGTTAATGAACATATGAAATTAAAAAAATATAATTAAAAAGTTAAAGAGAATCCTATGTAGAGTACCTAATTTTCAGGTACTTTATTTTTTGCTTAACATTGCTTTAAGCCAATGAAAACGGTGGTTCGGAGGTTGCAAATAATTTATAATATGATATAATCTGTCTAAATTATAAAATTAAAAGGAGTAATCAAAAAGTGAAACATTATATAATTGTTAAATTCAATGAAAATGTTGAAAAAGAAAAATTAATAAATCCTATTAAAGAGTTATTTCAAAAGGCAATGTATATTAAAGAAGTTATGAACGTTGATATATATGAATCAAATATGGATTTGCCTAATAGATATGATTTAATGATAAAAATGGATTTAAGTAAAAAAGCTTTAGAAGAATTTGATAATGGAGAAATTCATAAAGAATGGAAAGAAGAATTTGGCAAATACATAATGAACAAGACAATTTTTGATTGTGAATAAATTATTAGAAAAGGCTTGAAGGGGGGACGTTTTAAAATGAAAGAAAGAATCACACATTTTAATGCTACAGCATGCTATTTAAAAAAAGACAATTATGTTTTAATGATAAAGTTTTCTAAAAAATGGGGACAAGTATATGCTCCACCTGGAGGCAAATTTGAATCTGGTGAATCTCCTTTAGATTGTATTAAAAGAGAATTTTATGAGGAAACAGGTTTAACATTGATTAATCCAAAACTTCAAGGAATATCATATTGGCAAGATACGGTTGAAGGGATTATATTTATATATACTGCAGATAAATTTGAGGGAGATTTAATCGAAAATTCTTCTGAGGGAAAGCTAGAATGGATAAAAATAGATGATTTATTATCAATTAAGCAGTTCGAACAAAATGAAAAATTTACACCATTCTTATTTAAAGATGAATTATTTGAGGGAAAATTTTTATTGGATGATGAATGTAAAGTTGTAAAATATGAAATAAGAAAAATATAGAATAGATTATGAAGTATGGAGGATATTTTATGGAAGAAATACTAGACATATATACACGTGATGGAAAATATTTAGGAGTAAAAACAAGATCAGAATGTCATACCAAAAATCCAGGTTTTTACCATAAACCAGCATGGACATGGGTTTATAATTCAAAAAATGAGATATTAGTTCAAAAGAGAGCTATGTGTAAAAAAAGATATGCAGGATATTGGGATATGGCATGTGCTGGACATGTTGATGCAGGAGAAACTCCTAAACAAGGAGCTATAAGAGAAGCAAAAGAAGAAATAGGATTAGATGTTAGTGAAGATGATGTTAAATTAATGTTTGAACATATAGAAGATGAAGATTATTGGGAAATAGGGCAAGTATTTTTTATAAAAGCCGATAGAGAAATAGAAGAGTTTACATTACAGGAAGATGAAGTTGAAGAAGTAAAGTGGCTTAATTTTGATGAATTTAAAAAATTATTCTATTCTGATAAATGGGCACCATGTAGTGATGAATACAAAAGACTAGTGATTGAACATTTTGAAAAGATTTTTAATTGTAAATAGTTTTTTTTAAGGCGGTATTAATATGAGGATACTTATATTTAGTTTTAGTAATAACAAAGTAAATGAAGATAGTTTTATTCCTAACGAAAAAGGATTAACATTTTCATGTGTTGATGAATGTATAAATGAGTTAAATAAACAAGAAATACAAAATGAACATATTTGTATAAATTACAAAAATATAAAAAAATGTATGGCTTGTGGAGAACGAGGTTGGGGAATTTGTTTAAAAGAGCATAAGTGCGTTATGGAAGATGATTTCAACAAAATATTGGAATTAATGTGCGAATATGATGGCTACATATTTATTACTCCAGTATATTTCTGGGAGATGAGCGAGAGTGCAAAACATTTTTTGATAGATTAAAAAGATGTGATGCTTTTAACGATAATTCCAAAATAAAAGGAAAGAAATTTATTTCAATTGCGTGTGCTGGTGGAAGTGGAAATGGAACAGAAAATACACTAAATGCATTTGATGTATTAAACCATTTTATGAACATGGAAATGATAGGTAGAATACCTGTAACAAGATTTAATTATGAGGAACAGAAAAACGAAATACAAAATAGTATTAATAAATTTATGAGTTAGTGAGGAAATATTATGAACTTTAGAGAAGCAGAAATAAAAGATAAAGAATTTATATTAAATGCAAACAAAGAAATAAATGTTTTATCAGGTTTAAATGATAGCACTTTTGAAAAAGAATAGATAAAGATTTATTTGAAGATAGAATTTGCAAATCAATTATTGCTGAAGTTGGCGGAAACACTGTAGGAATGATATTATATTCTTATGTTTATTGGGCTAATTGTGGTAAGGGGATTTATTTATCACAAGCGTATGTAAAAAATGAATATAGAGGACAAGGAATTTATAAAAAATTACTAAAAGAACTTGAAACAAGAGAAAAAGAATGTAATTTTATTACTGATTTAGTAGGAGCAGAAAATGAAGGCATGCAAATCGCATTAGAAAAGATGAAATTTGAATCATCAGATTTAATCACATATTATAGAATGATAGATAAAAAAGGAGAGTAACGTATGGCAAAGAAAATATTTTTATTTGATTTTGATGGAACTATTGTTACAGAAGATATATTAGATGTAGTATGTGATATAGTAGGAAAAAAGGAAGAATCAAGAATCATTAATGAAAAAACACATACAGGTGAATTGACAGGACTTCAACCATTGTGTGATAGAATCAATTTTTTACATGGAGTTTCTTATGAGCAGATAAAGAAAAAATTAGATGAAGAAAGTTATTTGAGAAAAGGAACTGTTGAATTATTTGAATATTTAAGAGCTAGTGATTTTATAACTATATTATCATCAGGTAATATTATGCCGGTATTAAGATACTATAAGGAATTACTAGGAATAGATTACATATTTGGTTCAAATCCTAAGATGGCTGGAGATATAATAGATAATATAGAAATTTCAGATTTTTCTGGTAAAGATTTTAAATATAATTCTTGTTTAGATATAATTAATAAATTAAATGTAGGAAAAAATGAAGTGTATGGCATAGGTGACTCTATACACGATGTTAAAATGCTCTCATTAGCAGGACATAAATTTGGAATTGATCCAAAAGGTGATTTTAAAGAACTTGTCGATATTGTAATAGATGATGATATCAGTGATGTAATTAAATATTTATAATGAATAATTTTATCTGTCGGAAATATTCGTAAATAGTTTAAAATTTACGAATATTTCCGACATTTATATAAAATAGGTAAAATTAAACAATTTTGATAAAAACTATTAAAAATCTTGATATTTGTGCAATAGCATGATAGAATACAAATGTTCGTATAAACATTTTAGAAAAGTTTAAAGGAGGAATAATGGAATATTTAGAATCTCAATTAAGACAAAAGTTTGCTTCTGCTGTTTGGACACATAAAATTCAAGAGAAGCAAGCGGACTACTACAAAAGATTATATAATATAATGGAAACAGTAAGGATTATACTTTCTGCAATAACAACTTCCGGAATAATATCAAGTATTTTCGTAGATAAAACTTGGTTAAAAGTTATTACAGCAATAATTTCAATGGGAACTTTATTTATAAGTACATATTTAAAGTCATATGACCTAAAAGGTTTACATCAAAAACATAAAGAAACTGCAACACAATTGTTGGATTTGAGAGAGGAAATTATTAGTGTTTTATGTGATATAAAATGGAAAAAAATAGATGAGGAACAATTAGCTGATAAAAGAGACGAAATAAATACTAAATATTCAGATATTTGTAAAGGTGCTTTAGATGCAAATAATCATGCAGTAAAAAGAGCAAGCAAGGCTCTTAAAATATATAAAGATAACACCTTTTCTGATGAAGAGATAGATAGTTATTTACCAGTAGAATTAAGAAAAAAACAAAAGTAGGAGTGATAGATTTGTTAAAAGATGATTTTGAAACATTTTGTTCTAATATAGAATTAGACAACTTAGAAGAAATGAAAACTACAATAAAAGAAATTACTAAAAAATTAAATAAGCATTATTATGACATCGAAGATGAAGAAGAACACATGTATACGGTGGGGTCTGTTGGTAGAGGAACAGCTATAAAAAATACAAGTGATTTAGATATTCTATTTGATTTACCAAGTGAGGTATATACACAATATGATAATTATGAAAATAATGGACAGTCAGCGTTATTGCAAGATGTAAAAAAAGTTTTATTGGAGAGATATCCAAATACAAAAATTAAAGGTGACGGTCAGGTTGTAGTTATTTCTTTTAACAAATATAAGGTAGAACTAGTTCCTGGATTTAAACAAAACGATGAAAGATTTAAGTATCCAGATTCCAATGATGGTGGACATTGGAGATATACAGATCCATTGCCAGAGATTGAAGCATGTAATAATTCAAATGATGATACTAATGGAAACTTTTATAATGTTTGTCATATGTTAAGAGCTTGGAAAAATAAAAAGGGGTTTAAGTTTAAAGGACTATTGATTGACACCTTAACAAATAATTTTTTTCAAGATAATGAAGATTATAAAGATGCTAGCTATATTAGTTATTTAGAGTTAGTAAAAAGTATATTTGAATTTTTGAAAGATGAAGATTCTGATAGAAGTTATTGGTATGCTATAGGAAGTAATCAGCAAATCTCAAATGATGATAATGGAAAATTTATAAAGAAGGCAAAAAAGGCTTATAATAAACTTAAAGATGTAAATGAAAATGATGAAAATGTCAATGAAGTTTTAAGAGGAATATTTGGCAATGAATTTCCAAAGAATGAAAAGAATCAAAGTGTTGAAGAAAATTTATTTTCTTATAGAAATACAGAAGAATTTATAGAAGATAGATTTGTAGTAGATATACAATATAATTTGGAATTGGAGTGTACTGTTACGCAAAATGGATACCGACCTGCTAAACTTAGTGAAATGCTAAGAAATAAAGTGATTCTAATGCCAAAAAAACAGCTAGAATTCTATATAAAAAGTATTGAAAATTTTGAAAAATTACAACCATATAGTATTTTTTGGAAAATAAAAAATGAAGGAGAAATAGCGGAGAAAAAGGATATGATAAGAGGCCAACTGCTTGAGACTAATAGCTATGTTCAAAAAGAACACACTGATTTTAGAGGAAATCACTACGTTGAAGCATATATAGTAAAGGAAGGTATATGTGTAGCAAAAGAAAGGATTGAAGTACCTATAAGAGAAAATACAGGATTATAAGGAGGGATGATAATGAAACTTGAAGAATACAAGTCAGGTGAATACATAAAAATGAATGACTACAAAGCATTTATTCCTAGTAAAATAAATTACAACTGGGGATGGGATGATACAAAATTGGACAAGTTATTAGCAGAAGCCAACAGACAAATTGGAGAACTAAATGCTTATTCGCTTTTAATTCCAAATGTAGATTTATACATTAAAATGCATGTAAAAATTGAGGCGAACAAATCTAGTAGAATTGAAGGAACAAGAACTACAGTAGAAGAAGATTTATTAGATGTAGCAGATGTAAATCCTGAGAAAAGGGATGATTGGGAAGAAGTACAAAATTATGTTAAAGCAACAAATTATGGAGTTCAAAGAATTAGTGAAGGGTTTCCAGTATGTACTAGACTAATAAGAGAAATTCATAAAATACTAATGACAGGAGTTCGTGGAGAGCATAAAACACCAGGAGAATTTAGAACTTCTCAAAATTGGATTGGTGGAAGTATGCCAAGTACAGCTGTTTATGTACCACCACCACACACAGAAGTTGCTGAATGTTTAAGTGATTTTGAAAAATTTATAAATAACGAAGAAATTGATACACCAAATTTAATAAAAATTGCAATTTTGCATTATCAATTTGAATCAATACACCCATTTTTAGATGGTAATGGGAGAATCGGTAGACTTCTTGTACCACTTTATATTCAAAGTAAAGGAATGCTACAAAAATCATGTTTGTATATTTCAGATTATATCGAAAGAAACAAAGATACTTACTATGATACATTAACAAGAGTAAGAACTCATAATGATATGATAGGTTGGATTAAATTTTTCTTAGAAGCAGTTATTGAGACATCAAAAACAGCTAAAGAAAAATTTAGAAATGTTGTAGAATTTACTATGGAAATGGATAAAATGGTAATGAATTTACCTGTGAAACCAGAAAATGCAAAGAAAGTAATCGATTTATTATATGATGAACCAATTATGACAAGAAACAAGATGGCTGAGTATACAGGAATAAAATTAACTACAATAAACGGAGTAGTTAATGCATTTTTAGAAAAAAATATTATAAAAGAGACAACTGGATATAGTAGAAATCAAATTTTTGCTTTTGAAAAGTATATTGATTTGTTTTTGAAGTAGAAGAGTTATATCACGAAAAAAATGAAATTTTCGTGATATAATTTTTTATATAACGAAAATTACGAAAAATTCGTGATATAGATTTTTATGTCACGAAAAAATTGGAAAATTCGTGATATAGATTTTATATCACGAAAAAAATGAAAAATCCGTAATATAGATTTTTATATCACGAAAAAATCAAAAAAATCGTGATATAAAATTTTATAAGACGAAAAAATAAAAAAAATTGACTTATAAAATTTTTAGTCAAAATCAAATTATAAAAAACGCTAATGGCAGGATAGTGATGCAGTGTGCATCACGCAAACACATAGAAAGACAAGCTTTCTAGCACTCTTAAAAATTTTTAAAATACAGAGAAAATGCAGAATACTAAATATAGTGTAAAAGGCTTGATATAACTGGATTATAAGGCAAAAGTAACACAAAAAGAAAAAAATACACCATAAGTATTAAGAAATACAATAAGTGTATTAGTTAAAAAGAAATAATTTGGTAAGTTATATATTTTTTTGGATTTCAAAAATATTTTAAAAAATATTATATGTCTGCTAAGCCAGTAGTAACGGATGATAGAGCACTATACAAAACTATACTTTTATGCTATAATCTACATAAATTGTGTTAAGATAAATTATAGTAAGCATCAAAAAATAATTTTTGAAAGGGGCAAAAAAGATGGGATATATTTCAGAGTTAAGAAAATATGTAGGGCATAGTCCAATAATGGCTACATCTATAATGTGTATTATATATGATAAAGAAAAAGGAATTTTGTTTGAAAAAAGTGCCGATTTTGGAGTATGGTGTGTTCCAGGTGGTGCTTTAGAAATTGGAGAGAGCTTAGAAGAAGGTTTAAAAAGGGAAGTAAAAGAAGAAACTTCATTAGAAATTTTTAACCCTAAATTGTTTGATGTAAGATCAAATATTCACATAGTTTATCCGAATGAAGATGAAGTATATTATACAGAGGTAATATATGAGGTAAGTGAGTATGAAGGAAACTTGAAACCAGATGAAGAAAGCATTGAATTAAAATGGTTTCAAATCGAAGAGTTACCAGATAATATATCTCCTATTCAAATTGAAATAATAAAAAAATTTGTGGCAACTTTAAAAATAGGAGGATAAATATATGGGAATGGAATTTTATAATTTGCAAATAAAGAAAAATGGAAATGATATAAGATCTAAAATTAAGGATTTTATAGAAAGCAAAGGATATAGTTTAACGGATAAAGAAAACGCAATTGGAAGTATTGCTGTACTAAATAATCCTAATTGTAATTGGATTGCAATTAGTTCAGATTTTTTCATTTTTCATCCAGAAAATTGTCATTCTATATATGGAAAAGAAGTATCTGAATTATTCAAATCAGAAGTATTAAACATTTCTTATTTTGATGATGAATATTTACTTTTAAATTTAATAGATAAGGATTATGACGGATGGATTAGTACTGGAATATGTGAAATGTACGGAATTAATCGTGAATCAGATTATTTTGTTAATAGAGTGTCAGATACAAATGCCATTAAAAATATAATGTTAGACAATAAATTAGATGTATATGAAAAACTAAATAGATTTTCAAACATAATAGAGATTCCTTTTGAACAATGTTGTTTTTCATACAATAGTGATATAGACAATTGTGAAATATATTATTTTAAAGGGATTAAAAGTGATAATTCTACTGAAGATAATTTACCACAATTCTGTATGAATAGTGATAGACAAGTAACCCCTTGTAGAATAGATACACCTAATATGATTACATTTAATAATATAGGCAAAAAGACATCTGGTGTTAAAGTTATGTTTAGTGGAAAATGTATTAAAAATAAAGATGTAACAATTACAGATGTTAGAATTAGTGTAAATAAAACAGATGTGCCAATTAATCTAAAATATATTGAAAATGAAGGATATTATATTGGTGAGGCTCCAACATTAGAAATTCCAGAAAAGATGCCTGACGACATACCAGTATTCTCAAAAAAATACATGACTGAAGTTTTTGCAAGGAATATTAATGTACATTTTTATGTAAAAGGAAATCCAAGAAGAGTTTTAGATATAGAAGTTACATTGATCCCAGATGAGAATCCCGATGGTAGCTTTTTATGGTGTTGTTGGAAATCTTTTAATTCTCCAAAAGAGTATTTGTATCATTTAACAATGGATGAAAGAGTTAGTCAAAAATATATGTTTTGTGGAACTATAGAGATTACAGAGCAAATGATGATGGAGGCTATGAATGATGAAAAATATAGTTATATAGATTATAGAAAAGATTATGACATAGATTATTAATGGAATAGACTATTTTTGTTAAGATTTGGAGGTGCATTTAATCTTGAAAAATTTCAAAGACAATAGTATAAAATTTTTTTATTTAATAATTATTCTTTTATGTACATCAGTAAGTATAATTATATTTGGGATAATATTTAATCAAAGTAAATACAATGGGCGATTAAAAACAGACGAAGATGTAGTATTGAATTTAAGTGGTAGATATCCAGGAGATGAATTTGAGGTTCTACAAAAAGATAGTATAGAATTATCTACAAAAGACTACAAGGACAAAACAATAAAGACGAAAGGGTATTCATATAAGGTTAAATCTAAATTAACAAATGTGGAATTTGAAATATCAGATGATATATATTATGGATCAACTGGACATATTGCAGATGGAGTAGTTTTTTTATATAAAAGATACATATAAAGAAAGTTGGTATATGCAGATTGCAAAAAATGTTAAATGTGACGATAAAATAATTGAAATAAAAAATAACGATATTAGTTTTGATATAAGCAAGTTTTCTTCATTTGAAGAATTTTCAGAACAAATATATAATTATAAAGGTGAGATTATAGAAGGAGATTTGTATAAGATAATCAAGAAAAAAAATCAGTATGAGAATGTACATTTTATTATTCATACAGAAAATGGTACTACTATAGATATACCAATATATGAAATTACTTCTATAGATGAATTAAAAGCTTATGAATATTTAGTAAAATATATAAATAATTAATGAAGTAATTACAAGTAAACGCACTGAATAAAATTTCAAAATCGTTTCAAAAATCATTCATTGACTATATAGAAATAAGGTAGTATTATCTTAATATGAAAAATTGAAAGCAGAGAAATTTGAGTTAGAGAAATCTAGCTCTTTTTCTTTGCTTTTTTGTTTTTCAAATATTTAAATTTATGGAGGTAAAAAATGTTTATTGACAAGTCAAATGAGGTTCTTATGAACCATTACAGAAAACAGGAGATTAATCAGGCTAAGAAAAGGCTGGAAGAGGAGAAGATGTCTATTATTCAGGTTCTGCAACTAACAAATAAGGAAGTTATTACAACAGATGAGTTATTGGAGGCTTTGTATATTAGTAAGGAACAGTTATTAGATGAAATTATTAATACTACACAGAGCGTATCGGAAAATACAGAAGATGTATCCACTAATACAACTAATGTACCAGAAGAAACACCGATGGAAATAGCAAGAAAGTATAAAAAATATTACGAAGAATATAGCCATAATAGAGAGCAAATTTGCAAAGATAAGAAAATTGCAAATGGAACTTTTCAAAAATATCTGAGATTGAATTATTTAATTCCAGAATTACAAGAAATGGTAAATAATAAAAAGCTGTCAGTAGTGTCAGCAGAGCAAATTAGCTTTCTAGATAAGCATAATCAAGAAAATATATGTTACTTAATGCAACATTTCAGATGCGAAATAACGGAAAGTGTTGCTAAAAAAATAAAGCAAAGTTATTTATTTTGTAAAAAGAATAATGGAATGTTTTTCTTAAATGAATCAGTAATAAAAAAATATAAAAGAGAAAAAAGCATTAAAGTTTCATTCACACAAGATGAAATTGAAAAATATTTTAATGGAATACCAAAACATAGTTTAAAGGAATACATTATAAGTATTGCTAAAAATACACAAGATGTATAGGTTTACATACTATGTATATTCAAAAAGAACAAAAGAATAATACTGATTTATTAAAAGAAAAAATAGATGCAAACTTATTAAACGGAAGCGTTGAAATGACACTTTTAAACAGAATATATAAAAAACGACTTATAAATGAGAAAATTTACGAACAAGCTAAAGAGAGCATTATAAAGGAATATAAACTAGAGAAAATGGAGATTTGATTTTATCAAGGTTATAGTGTATAATCCAAACAGGGTTCTCTCTAACAGAATGGAGGATTAATGGAAGTTCAAGTTATAGAGAAAATTCAAGGAAGAATAGATAGAGCTACAGGTTTAAAAATAAATACAAGATTAAGAGTAGCTGCGTATGCAAGAGTAAGTACAGATTCAGAAGACCAGTTAAATAGTTTTGAATCACAAGTAAAATACTACAACGAAAAAATTACTAAAAACAATGAATGGTTATTTGTAGAAGTTTATGCAGATGAATCAATTTCAGGAACGCAAGATTATAAACGTAGTAATTTTATGAGAATGATACAAGATAGTTTAAATGGAAAAATTGATTTGATATTAACAAAGTCAATTTCTAGATTTGCACGTAATACTTTAGATACTCTAAAATATGTAAGAATGCTAAAAGAGAAAAATGTAGCAATTCTATTTGAAGAAGAGAATATTAATACTCTAGAGATGGCAGGAGAATTACTATTAACTATACTTAGTTCAGTTGCACAACAAGAAAGTGAAACAATATCTTCACATGTTAAACTAGGACTAAAAATGAAACAACAACGAGGAGAGCTAATTGGATATAATGGCTGTTTGGGTTATACATATAATAAAGAAAGCAAATGCATATCTGTAAATGAGGAAGAAGCGGAAATAGTTAGATACATTTTTAATAGATATGCACAAGGTGTTGGTTCAAGTATTATTGCCAAAGAACTAACAAATATGAAATATCAAACACCGAAAGGCTTAACTGTTTGGAGTGATTCAACAGTTAGAAGAATACTAAAAAATGAAAAATATAAAGGTGATGTATTACAAGGCAAAACGTACACTACAGACCCTATAACTCATAAACGAGTTGTAAATATGGGCGAAGAAAATATGTATTACATAAAAGAACATCATCAAGCAATAATTGAACCAGAGCTATTTGATAAAGTGCAACAAATACTAGAAAAAAGAGCAGGTTCAAGAGAAAAAGGCAAACGAAAAGGCAATTATAGTAGAAAATATCCATTTAGTAGCAGAATTTATTGTGGATTTTGCGGAACTGTTTTAACAAGAAGAAATTGGAATTCTGGAACAAAAAATGCAGCACCAGTTTGGCACTGTATGAATTTTGTAAAAAGAGGAAAAACAGAATGTCCAAAATGTAAAGCTATAAAAGAAACAATAATTGAAAATTGTTTTGTAGAGGCTTACAAAATTTTGTGTAGTGATAGAGGCGATATTGTTGAAAAGTTTATTAACAGAATGAACAACATAATAACTGAAAATTCATCAGATAAGTTAATAGAAAATATTGAGGCAGAAAAGCAAAAGTTAAATTCAAAGATGAATAAACTAATTGATTTAAGCTTAGATAACGTCATAGATAGAGATACATTTTTAGAGAGAAAAGAAAAGTTACAAGCCCAAATTGAACAAATAAATATGAAACAAGAAAAGTTAATGTTAGATGAAAGAAATAATACTAACAGAAAACTTAGTTTAAATAAAATAAGAAAAATTCTTGAAACTGGAGATATTGTAACAGAATTTGATAAAGATGCTTTTGAAATTTTAATAAAACAAGTTATTGTTGGTGGATATGATGAAAAAGAAAATACTGATCCACATGCAATAACATTTGTATTAAAAAACGATAATATTATCAATTCTAAAGAATATTTACAGACAAGCTACAATGTAGGTAAACTAAATCTACAGGAAAGCGACCACGCACGTGGAGAGTGTAGCGGTGATGGTTATTAAGGATAATTTGTAAACCTTGATACAGTGATCTTTACAGCAAAGTGAAAAACGTATAAAAAGCTAAAAAGAAGCTAAAAAATGATAAAAAATCAAAAAATATAGTAACAAAAATCAACCTGGTAAATGGTTGATTGGCAAAAAAAATATTTAAAATATGGAGGTAACATAAATAAAGTTAGAAGAATATAAATCAGGTGAATATATATATATATGAATGATTATAAAGTATTTATTCCTAGTAAAATAAACTATAACTGGGGATGGGATGATACAAAATTGGACAAACATTGAAGGAACAAGGACAACTGTAGAGGAAGATTTACTTGATGTAACTGACATTAATCCAGAAAAAAGAGATGACTGGGAAGAAGTACAAAATTATGTTAAAGCTACGAACTATGGAGTTAAAAGAATAAGAGAAGGTTTTCCGGTATGTACTAGATTAATCAGAGAAATCCATAAAATATTGATGAATGGAGTTCGTGGTGAACAAAAGACACCAGGAGAATTTAGAGTTTTGCAAAACTGGATAGGTGGTAGTATGCCAAGTACAGCAGTATATGTTCCACCACCATATACCGAAGTTGCAGAATGATTATCTGATTTTGAAAAATTTATAAATAATGAAGAAATAGATACACCAGACTTAATAAAAATTGCAATTTTATATTATCAATTTGAATCTATACATCCATTTTTAGATGGAAATGGATGTATAGGAAAATTACTTATCCCATTATATATTCAAAGTAAAGGAATGCTTGAAAAATTTTGTTTATATATTTCTGATTATATTGAAAAAAATAAAGATACATATTACGATATGCTTACAAGAGTAAGAACTAATAATGATATGATAGGATGGATTAAGTTTTTCCTAGAAGCGGTTATTGAAACATCAAAAACTGCAAAAGAAAAATTTAGAAATGTAGTTGAATTTACAATGGAAATGGACAAGACTATAATGGAATTACCTGTAAAACCAGAAAATGCTAAAAAAGTAATTGATTTATTATATGATGAACCTATACTTACTAGAAATAAAATGTCTGAAATCACAGGAATAAAATTAACAACGATAAATGGAATAATTAATGCATTACTATATAAAAAAATTATAATGGAAACAACAGGATATAGCCGAAATCAAATTTTTGCTTTTGAAAAATATATTAATTTATTTTTTAAATAAAATTTCATATCACGAAAAAAGCGAAAAATTTGTGATATAGATTCTTATATCACGAAAAAAGTGAAAAAATTAATTTATGAAATTCAAAATTAAAATACACATCTACAATTAACAAACAAGTCTAGATTAAGGTATCAACAATAGATATACGAAACATGTTGAATGTTGATTGGTGCTATATCTAAAAGATTCGATACAATAGTTGAGTTTACTGCATTTGAGAAATTTTATGGTTTTGATAAAAAGTAAAAACAAGATAAAAAGAGTAGAAAATCATAAAATTAAAGTGACGATAGAAGTTGACCTAGTGTGCGGAGCAGTATAAATTTAATAAGAATATTTAGATGTAAAACTTAATAAGTAATAGAATAAATCTAATATAATAAATAGAATATAAAAAAGGAGAATGAAAGATGTTAAAGGCATGTAGTATATCTAGAAATATAAATAGACAAGCAGTTCAAATTTTAATGCAAAAAGATATAAGTGTAGATGTGTGGAGTGGTGAAAAATCTCCAAATGAAGAAGAATTGCAAGAGTTATTACGAATATATGATATACTAATTATAGGAGTAAAGCAAAAAATAACAAAAGATATGATTAGTAATATAAAGAATCCCAAAATTATTGGTACATTATCAATAGGTCTAAATCATATAGAAAAAGAGTGTTTTGAATCTGACTTTGTTGATATTGTTAATTGTCCAACTGCTAATGTAACATCAGTTGCAGAGCATATTTTTGCTTTGATATTAGATTTAAGTAAAAGAATACAAGAAGCTAATGATTTAGTTATAGATGGAAAAGGAGATAAGAAATTTTTAAGAAGTAAACCCAGTGATATAGGTGGAAAAACAATAGGAATGATAGGTGCGGGGAATATATCTAGTAAAGTGGTTGATATAGCAAATATATTCCAAATGCCAATTCTATGTTATACTGCTCACCCAGATAATCATAAGGATTTAATTAAAAAGGGAGTGAAATTTGTAAATCTTGATGAACTTTTACAATGCTCAGATATTGTAAATGTAAGTGTACCATTAACCGAACAGACTAAAAATTTAATATCTAGAGAAAAAGTAGGGTTATTAAAAGAAAATGCCATATTTATAAATACTTCAAGAGGAGAAGTAACAGATGTACAAGCATTAGTTGAATTTGCTGATAGGAATCCTAATTTCTATCTAGGATTAGATATTGACATAGAGCAAAATGACAAGGTATTATCTAGAAAAAAAAGTAATATTATCACAACACCACATATTGCTGGTTGTACAGATGAAGCTATACAAAGAACTTATATAGAATGTGCAGAAAACATAGTTAAAGTATTAGAAAGAAGAAAAGAAGAGAAAGATATAGAAGAAAGATAGGAGAAAGAAATGAAAAGAAACAATGTATGGAAAAGCTTCTTGATGTCTGATCTGGCAGGTAAAGTCATAAGTGTATTTAAAGATATATTTTTGGGAATTTATTTTTTGAAAATAACACAAGGAAATATAGTTGATGTGTCAATGTATTATATTACTTTCTATTTAACATATTTAATATGCTTATTAATTGTAAATAAATTACAAAAAGTGAATCTGGTTTCTATGTTTAGAGTTGGAATATTTTTTAACTTGATGCAATGTATAATTTTATTGATAGTAGGTGACCAGATTTCAAATTATATAATTCCATTTGCTATATTTGCAAGTATAGGAAATGCTTTTTACTATTATCCAGAACAAATATTAATAAAGAGAGTTAACAAAGAAGGAAACTTTCAAAACTATATTACAAAAGATCAAATTTTAAAATATTCAATAAATATTATATTACCTATAATATTAGGATATTGCATAAGTAAAAATTCTTATGAATTAGCATTTATCGTACTAATAGTATTAATATCCATAAGTTTTGTCTTCTCATTATTTATAAAAGGATTTGACTTAAAACATGGAAAAATAAATTTAAAAAAGTTTTTTGAAAATATTAATAATAATGGAAATAAAAAGTTAATGACATTATTAAGCTTTAGAACATTATTTAGAGGGCTAAGTTCATTTGGGGTTTTATCAACATTAATTACTATAATAACTTTTTTAGTAGTTTCAACAGAACTATCATTAGGAAGTATTAGTAGTTTTATAACTGTTATTTCTATTTTAGTAATATATTGTATCAATAAATATGTAAAAAGAGAAAACTTATCAAAGGTATTTATACCAATGTCAATCGTACAAAGTATAGTAGTTATTATACTTACATTTAGTATGATGTATCTTAATATAAATAATCTATTACATATTGGACCGTTAACTATAAGTACAGGATTCTTATTAGTGCTTTTGTACAATGTAATAAACGGAATAAGCAATCCAATATTTGAGACATCAAATTCAGTTGTATATTATGAATGTATGTGCAAACAAAATATCAATATAGAAGATGAACCAAGTTATATATTTTGGTTTGAAATTATGATAAATATATCAAGAAGTTTTGGATATTTGGTATTGATATTTGTTTCAAAGATTGGATTTAATTTAAATATTATAGCGATTTTAATAGTGGTATTTACTTTAATGTATATAGCTTTTGCATATACATTAAATAAAATAACAAGAAAATATCTAATATCCTAATATTAAATTCTAAGAGGAACGCAGTGAGGTTGGCGTGTTTAGATATGATGATACTTTCAATGTATACACATGCAGAATTAATGGCTATAGAAAGTGCTTGTAAAGAACATCTAAATCTATATATTTGTAAAGAAGTAATTTGTGATGTGAATAAACTAGTTAAATGTGCAAAATCAGATATAGAAATAGTGAATGAGTATAAAAGAGAAGATGGATGGTGGGTTAAAAAGTTATTAGAAAATTTAAAATGTATATTTAATTTTTAAATAAAAATGATGGAGTAGGTAAAAAATGATAAATAAAATGAAAATTGACGAGGCGTTTGAATTTTATAATATAGATAAATCATATAAAGAAGAATGCTATAGATGTATTGAAGAAATAAATAGAAGTGAAAATTACAAAAAAGTATTTAAAGATGTATATGAAATTTTGTATTGTAGTGATTTTTTTAGAATAAAGGAATTATGGCAAATAAAAGATGTTAATGAATTATTTGTAAATAACATAAATCCATTTGTAACTAATTTAATGATAATATTGGGGGATGAACTTCATGAAAAAAATATGAATAAATACAAATTAGACATGGAACAAGTCAATATCCATAAAAAGAGAATTAAAGAATGTTTTCAAAATGATTTGATATATAGAAAATATAATGGTGTAAGAATATCACAAATGCTATGGGCAGTATATTTTATAAGAGTTAGAATTATAGAAATAGGAAGATTGCAATATGAGTATGAATATACAAAAAACAATGTTTCTATAATAAAGATTCATATACCAAAGGGAAAAAAATTAAATTTAATAGAAGTCAAAGATTCAATAAAAAAATCAGAAACTGAACTAAAACATATATTTAAACTATATAAAACTAAATATATCTGTAATTCCTGGTTGTTAAGTAATCAAATTTGTAGTATACTTGATAAAAATTCAAATATTTCACTTTTTCATAATTTATTTGATATTAAAGATGGAGAAGACGGTATTAATGATATTATGAATTTTGTGTACAGAATAAATGCGTGTAATGATTATAATACATTATCTGAACAGACAATATTACAAAGAAGAATAAAGGAAAAACTATTAAAAGGAGAAAAGTTTTATTTAGGTTTGGGAGTTTTAAAGAAAGAAAATTATTAAAATAAAAATTTATATCACGAAAAAAATCCGTCCTATAAAGTTTGAAAACTAAAATCAGATAACAAATAAAAATTTATATTAAAAGGTGAAAAGTTAATAATGGCTATAGTTAGAATAAATGTGAAAATTTAAAATGACCAGAATTTACTTAGCAATATTATTTTGAGGTAGTATTTATGAACAAAAATATAACAATCGAAACAGAAAGATTAATATTAAGACAATGGAATATGACCAATATAAACAACATGGTAGAAGGTCTAAACAATATAAATGTTACAAAATGGTTAGCAGGAGCACCTTTCCCATATACCGCTAAAGATGCAAAATATTTTATACAGAATACAATAGATAAAGATTTATATAATTTTGCAATAATCTTAAAAAGTGAAAATAAAGCCATAGGTGGAACTCAATTAACAGACATAAGTATGGCAAATGGTGTTGCTGGTGGTGGAATTTGGATAAATGAAAAATATCAAGGATTCGGATATGGAACAGAGGCATTTGGAGCAAGAATAAAATATGCTTTTGGAGTATTAGGATTAAGAAGGCTAGAAAATGGATATTTTAAAGAAAATGAAAAATCACACAAAATGCAATTAAAATTTGGTTATAAGGATGAAGGAATAAAAAGACAAAGATTCATATCAAAAGCAACAGGCAAAGTTGAAGACGAATATATAACAGGATTATTAAAAGAAGAATGGAAAAAGACATTAGAAAAATAGCTTAGATTGTAAAAAATAAGAATTATAATAAATAGTTGGAGGAATTTAATTATATGGATAATAAAGATTTAGAAAACGAAATAGCAAAAATAAAAGAAAGAAATAAAAGAGTAGAATTAGACAAAGCATGGGAGACAAGTTGGACTAGAAAGATATGTATTTGTATATTAACATATATAGTTGTGGTTATATATTCTCATTTAATAAATAAAAACAATAATATATGGTTAAGTTCATTAGTTCCAGTAATAGGATTTACATTATCAACAGTTTCTTTAAATTTAGTAAGAACTGTTTGGGAGAAGAATAGAAAATAGTATTACAAAGCAGTTATTAATATAAAATAATAACTGCTTTAATTATGTGCTTTATTAGTTTATGAATTATTATAAACATTAAAAATTGCTTTCTTTTTTTACTCTTTAATGATAGAATAAAAGCAATTAATTAAGAAAAAAGGGATAGGAAAAAAGGGAGGAAACTTTAATGAAATTACCTACAAGTATAGAAAATATTTTAAATGAAAATATTGTAGAAAATGCAAGGCTAGAATTAAAGAAAAATTGGAATCCAGAGCCAATATTGCATACAATATGCGCATTCGCAAATGATATAGATAATTGGGGTGGTGGATATATATTAATTGGTATTGAAGAAGAAAATGGAAGACCTAAAATACCAATAACAGGACTAAAATTATCTGAAATAGATAAAATTCAAAAAGAGCTATTAGCTAAATGTAAGTTAATTCAACCATCATATACACCAATAGTAGATGTTGCACAATATAAAGAAAAAAATATATTAGTTGTATGGTGTTTTGGAGGACAAACAAGACCATATAAGTGTCCAACAACATTAGATAAAGACTTTTCAAAAGGATATTCATATTATATAAGAAAAATGTCAAGCACAGTAAAAGCAACAGAAATAGAACAAAAAGAATTATATGATATGGCTAGAACGATACCATTTGATGATAGAATGAATCATGAAGCGGAAATTAGAGACTTGAAATTACCATTAATTCAAAATTACTTGTATGAAATTAAGAGTGATTTATTAAAAGAATCTGAAAATATGGACTTTATAGATTTATGCAAAAGTATGAGAATTGTAGATGGAACACCAGAATATATGAAACCACTAAATGTTGGATTAATGTTTTTCAATGATGAACCACAAAAATTCTTTCCATACTCACAAATAGAAGTAGTGGATTTAAGAAATGGTCCTGAAGGTGATGATATGACAGAAAGAATATTTAAAGGACCTATAGACAGTATGATAAAAAGTGCATTAACTTTTATTAGAAATACTGTAATTGAAGAAAAAATATTAAAAATTGACGGACAAGCGGAAGCGGAAAGATTTTTTAATTACCCATATCAGGCTATCGAAGAAGCTCTTGTAAATGCAGTATATCACAGAGGATATGATGTAAGAGAGCCAGTAGAAGTGAGAATAATGGAAGATAGAATTCATATTGTAAGTTATCCAGGACCAGATCGCTCAATAAGTGAAAAATCAATAGAAGATAAAAATATGATAGCAAGAAAATATAGAAATCGTAGAATTGGAGAATTTTTAAAAGAATTAAAGTTAACTGAAGGCAGAAATACTGGTATTCCAAAAATTAAAAGAGCGTTAAAAAATAATGGCTCAAAAGAGCCTAAATTTGAAACAAATGAAACAAGAGATTATTTTATTACAACAATATTTATGCATGAAGGATTTGAAAATGAAATTAAAGGGCAACCAAAGACCCACCAAGATACCCACCAAGATACCCATCAAGATAAAATATTAGAATTTTGTAGAGCGCCAAGAACAACCAAAGAAATAATGGCTTTTTTAGAATTAAAGGACAGAAGGAATTTCTACTTAAAATATATGAGGCCGTTATTAGATAGTGGAAAGTTACAAATGACTATACCAGATAAACCAAATACAAAGAATCAAAAATATATAACAAAATAGGGGGAAAATAAATATGAGGAGAATAGCTATTACAACAGGTGGAGTTAAGCAATCACTATCAAATAGCATATGAGAGAACAAGAATAACAGGAATTCATGGAAAAAAATGGTGTTAGAAGATTAACATTTTTTGTTTTGCGCAATATGCAGAGTGGAATAAAGTATATAAAGAAAATATTAGTAAAGGTAAGGTGGAAAAATGGATTTTGAAGATGAAAAATTTATAAAAATGGAACAGTCAGATGATTTTTTATTTGAAGCATATGAAGAACCGGTAAAATCAAAGGCAATAAAATTAGCAAAAAAAGCACTGGAAATAAATCATGATAATATAGATGCAGAAAATTTTATTACAAAGTTTGAAAGTAATACAACAAAAAAGTTAGAAAAATATAAAGAAACTTTGGATAAAGAACAGACTAGATTGGAAAAAGATAATATCTTTAGCAAAGAAAATATAGGTATATTCTGGGGATTAATAGAAACAAGACCATATATGAGAACGAAACATTGTTATACATTAACATTAATTGAATTAGGAAGATACACTGAGGCAATACAACAAGGAGAAGAAATGTTGAAATTATGTGAAAATGATAATCAGGGTATAAGATATTTAATTATGGGATTATATGCTGTACTTGAAAAATTTGAAGAATGTGAAAAAATATATAAAAAATATAAAGATGATTCAACTTTTATGTTATTTCCACTTTCAATAATGTATTACAAAAAGGGAGATTACAAAAAAACTAAGAAGATACTTAAAGAAATACAACAAAATAATGAATATATTTTAGAATATCTAAAACAAAAAATCAAATTTACAAAGACAAAAATAGATAATATAGAAGAAGAAGGAACATATTCATGGGGGTCAGAGGCAGAAGCTTATTTTGTAGTTAAAGATTATAAATATTTATTAGGAACTGTACCAAAATTTGTTGAATTTATAGAAAGAGCAATTAAATAAATGGGCATTAATTTAATCATCTACAAGGAGGCACAATATGGAAACAACACTATGTCTATTAAAAAAAAGATAATTCAATTTTGTTAGCAATGAAAAAAAGAGGTTTTGGCTCTGGAAAATACAATGGTATTGGAGGAAAAATAGAAAAGGGAGAAATACCAGACGAAGCAATGATTCGTGAGACCAAAGAAGAAATAAAAGTAACTCCAATAAAATACGAAAAGGTTGGAATTATTAATTTCGATGAGTACTACAAAGGCAATAAAGAGCATGTAACACTACACTTGTATATGGTTTATAAATGGAAAGGAAATCCAAGTGAAAGTGAGGAAATGAATCCAAAGTGGTTTGATATAAAAAAATTACCATTCAATCAAATGCTACCAGACGATAAATATTGGCTTCCGTTAGTACTTGATGGTAAAAAAATAAAAGCGTACTTTAAGTTTGATGAAGAGTGGAATTTATTATCAAAAGAGATAGAGGAAATATAAAAATAGAGGAGGAAACAAATGTCAAATATATTAGATTACATTAAATGGAGAGGGGATTTAACAATACAAAATGATCCTTTTAATGAAATAGATAGTTTAATTTTATCTAGATTTTCATATTTACCATTTGATGGAATAATAGAAGAAAATGAAGTTGTAACAATAAGAGAGCTAAATGAAAGATTTCAAAAACAAGATAAAAACGATATAAATATTTTATGGGATGATGATATAAATTTATTTCCATTAATGGGAAATTCAAAAAGATTTGGCGAAATGAAAGCAACAAAATATTCAAATAAATTAAATGTAGAAGAAGAGCTTCAGTTTTCTGCAATAACAATATTAGTTCCAGATGACACGATATTTATATCATATAGAGGAACTGATAACACAATTGTTGGATGGAAAGAAGACTTTAATATGGGCTTTAAAAGTCATGTTGGAGCACAAATTGATTCTGTAAAATATTTAGAAGAAATAGCTGATAAATATCCAAAAAATAATATACGAATTGGAGGTCATTCAAAGGGGGGAAATTTAGCTGTATATTCTGCGGTTTTTGCAACAGAAAAAACTAAAAATAGAATTATAAAAATATACAATAACGATGGACCAGGATTTGATGATGAAATATCAGAATCAAATAATTACAAACAAATGATAACAAAAGTAAATACATATATTCCTCAAGAATCTATATTTGGAATGTTACTAAATCATAAAGAAAAGTATATAGTAGTAAGAAGTACACAAAAAGGCGTTATGCAACATGATGTGTATTCATGGCAGTTACTAGGAAAAAATTTTGAGTGTTTAAAAGAAGTAACAAATGGTAGTAAATTTATAGATAAATCAATAAAAGACTGGTTTAAACAAATAGATGTAAAACAAAGAGAGCAAATGATTGATATAATATTTGAAATAATAAATTCAACACAAATGGATACAATGAGTGATATAAAAGCAGGTGGAATATCAAGTATAACAACAATTTTAAAATCATATAAAATGATAGATGCAGAAGACAAAAAAATGCTTTTAAAAACAGTATCAGCATTGCTAAAAACAGCAAAAGATAATTTTTTAGAGCTTAATAAATTAAAAAATGAAGAATAAAAATCTTTATTTGACATATATTAAAACAGATGCTATAATATCTATAGCATTAAGCAAAGCAAGTTTTTTAATTAGAACACAAAAAAAGACTAGGAATCGCACTCCTAGTCTTTTTGTTGTTTTGTTAGTCTTTATCATTTAATATAATATAAACAATAATAAGAGCTAACATTTTTAGCAAGTTTTTCAATTAGTGTACACCTCCCTTCTTAGAGGGAATGTCCGATAGGACTTGCTAATTATATATTAAATTACAAATACAATCAATAAATTATAGTGCAATTCTTTGACTTATTGAATAAAATTATATATAATTACTCAAAATTAAAAATAAAAAGTTAAAAGTGCGTAGACTTTTTATAACAAGGAAAGGAAAATTTTATTATGAAAAATTTTTTCAAAGGAATAATAGTTGGAATTGGAGGAATAGCACCAGGACTAAGTGGTAGCGTTTTACTTGTAATATTTGGATTATATCAAAAAACAATAAATGCTATTGGAACATTATTTAAAAACTTCAAAAAGAATATAATGTTTTTAGTACCATTGTTCTTAGGATTTGGAGTAGGTGTATTGTTATTTAGCAAAGTAGTAGATTATTTATTAAACACATTTGAAATGCAAACAAGATTTGCATTCTTGGGGCTAGTAATAGGAACAATACCATTGTTCTATAAAGAAGTAAAAAAAGAAGGATTCTCAAAAAAATATTATATTTTAATTGCTATATCTGCAATTGCTGGACTACTATTATTTTCACTAAATAAAGGAGCATTTCCACAAATAGAAAATCCAAATTTAATACAATCTATTATGCTAGGAGTAGCTGTAGCTGGATCATCAATAATACCAGGTGTTGATAGTGCTGTAATTTTATCTTCACTAGGATTATATGAATTATATGTAAGTTCATTAGCTAATTTTAATTTAAGTGTATTAATACCAGCAGGATTTGGCCTAGTAATAGGTGCTCTTATAATTTCATTTATAATAAACAAATTAATAAAAAGATTCTATACAGCAACATTTTCAATTATATTTGGATTATTTATATCAATAATTCCAAATGTATTAAATGAAAATTGTAAAATGATGTTAGATATAAAAACTGCGGTATCAATTTTAACCTGTTTAGTAGGCTTTTGCTTATCTTATTATTTAGAGGATATTGAAGGAAATAATGCTAAAATAAAAAATATAATAAAATATTCATCAAGAAAAAGAATTGGAACAGAAGGCAACGAATAATTGGTATTGAATACGGATGGCTACATTTTTGTGACATTGCAATTACATAATATAGTTAAGAATTATTGTTAAAAACAAAAATATTAATATTTTTTGAAGTATGAAAAAGGAGTAAGAAAAATGATATATCCAGATTTTTTAAAGCAAGGAAGTTGTATAGGTGTTCCAGCACCATCAAGTGGAGCATATAACAATTTATATAATAATAGATATAATAATGCAAAGAAAAAACTAGAAGGAAAAGGCTATAAAGTTGTATTATCAAAAAATATATTTAATTCATATAAAATGCGTAGTGCACCTGCAAAAGAAAGGGCAGAAGAGCTAAATAAAATGATAGAAAATAAAGATATTAATTTTATTATTTGTGCAGCAGGTGGAGAATTTTTAGTAGAAATGCTACCATATGTGAATTTGCAAAAAATACAAACAAATCCAAAATTCATACAAGGATTTTCAGATCCAACAGGTATACTATTTCCAGTAACAACAAAATATGATATAGCAACAATATATGGAAATAATTTTGGTGATTATGGTGCAGAATGCGATGATAAAAGCATACTTGATAATCTTAAAATAATTACAGGAAATATAATAGAACAAAAAAATTACGAATTATACGAGGATGAAAGAGCAGAAAAAATAACAGGATTAGAAGGCTATAATTTAACAAAAAAGGTCGAATGGAAAAGCTTAAATAATAGCGAAATAACTGTAACAGGAAGAATAATTGGTGGTTGTTTAGATATAATATCAGAAATAGCAGGAACAAAATATGATGGTACAAATGAATTTAACGAAAGATATAAAAATGACGGAATTATTTGGTATTTTGATAATTGTGAGTTATCAAAAGAAGAGCTAATTCGTACGATATGGAAACTAAATGAACTCGATTATTTTAAATATGCAAAAGCAATTATATTTGGAAGAAATGGAGAAGAAACATCGTGTATAGGATATACAATGAAAGAAGCTTTACTAGATAGCGTTATATCAAATTTAAACATTCCAATTATATATGATACTGATATATCACATAAAGGACCATGTTTGACAATAATAAATGGTGCAATTGCAACAATATGCTATAATAATGGAAAAGGAAGTATAAATTTTGAATTAAAGTAGAAAAACAATGAGATAACAAAATAAGTAATTACAACATAATAAACAAAAATATCGGTCAATTGGAAAAAATTATCATAAAAAAATCAAGAAAATACATTGACGAAAAAAGTCACAATTTATATAATAATGTTAAAAAGAATTCCTATGATAAAAGAAAAGAGTTGTAAAAAATGAAAATCTGCTTTATTTATTGTATAAAATACTTAGGAGTACAAGCTAGTCATAGGAAAATTCAAAAGAAAAATAAAAACAAGGAGGAAATCAAATGAATAATCAAACAACAAAAGTAAAAAGCAAAAACAAAGGCGCTGTTGTAGTATTAGCACTAATAGTAGCCATAGTACTGTCAATGTATGCATATTCAAAATACACATCAACACTAACAGGAAATGGAACATCAACAGTAGCAAAATGGAGCTTTAAAGTAAATGGACAAACACAAACAATACCAGATATAAATTTAGGAGAAACAATGGATGCGCATAGCAATGTTGCAGACAAAAAATTAGCACCAGGAACAAGTGGTCACTTCGACTTAATACTAGACGGAAGTGGAAGTGAAGTAGCAATAGATTACAACATAAAATTAGCAATAACACAAAAGCCAACAAACCTAAAATTCTATTTAGACGATAAATATCAAACACCAATATCAGAAACAGATGGAACATTAAATATAGCAGGAAGTATAGCGCTAGAAGATGTAAATACACCACTAACTAAAACAATATATTGGCAATGGCCATATGAAACAGGAAAAACATCAAATGAAATAGACAAAAATGATGAAACAGATACAAAAGACAGTGGAAAGAATGTAACAATGACAATAACAGTAACAGGAACACAAAGAGACCCAAAAAGTGGCGCACCAGAGCAAGAGGTAAAAACGCAAAGATTAGCAGATGTAGTAAGCGTAGGAGATAAAGTAAACTACAATGCATCAAGTGGAGAAACAAAAACATACACAACAGAGGAAAGCTTAACAGGTTCAAGCGAAACAGCAACATTCAATTCAAGTGATGCAATGACATGGAAAGTAATGAGTGTAGATAAAACTACTGGAATAGTAGAGCTAATGGCAGAAAATCCAACAGCAAATATAGTACGTTTAACAGAAAAAAACGGCTATAAAAATGCTGTAACAGTGTTAGATAAAGTGGGGGATGTATACGGACATGGGAAAGGGGCAACAGGAGGAAGAAGTATAACAGTAGAGGATGTAAATAAATTAGAAAATTATACACCAAAAGATGATACAACAACGAGTTATACATATACAAGTGGAACATTTATAAATGATGATGGAACAGAAACAGTAGCAAGTGAGTCAAATCAAGTAACATTGAAATATACAGTAAGCACAGCCAATAGAAGTACAAATAAGGTGTATTCTTATTCAACAACCAATTTCAAAAATAAGCCAGTATTCTGGGTGGCGTCTCCTTGTATCTACTTGAATTCTAACAATTGCGATTTCTACGTGCGCCTTGTGAGTTCTGGCAACGTCGGCGGCCTCGACTTGTTCCATTCGCGTGGCGGCCGTGAGCTTGGTAACGATGATTCTGTGGTCCCTGTAGTTTCTCTAAAATCCAATATCCAAACAAGCGGACAAACAGAAAGCGGAGAGTGGAATTTGGTAGTTGAATAAAACTAGAGGCGTACGAAAATGGAAGGTACGAATAGTCCTTCTGTGAGTCACCGAGAAGGCGACTGTAAGAAGCGTTAACGGTGCAAGGGCAAATTTTTCCTAGACGAATACAGGATATGTACTAGGTATAATGACATAACTTTAAAAAATCTTGTTGATTCTATTATTTCATATAAATATGTATCAAAAAAATAAAATAAAGAGAATTACCAAAAAAGCAATTATTTCACTTGCAATGACTAAAATTATATGATAAAATATCAAAGTATTAAAAATACAAAAACCTTATACTTAGTTCAAGGATAATTAACACCACTTAAACTCAGTTTAAGGATAAAAAATAATAATGGAGGTGCATTGCAAAATGACAAAGGAAAGAAAACAAGAAATAATCGCTACTTATAAAAGAGATGAAAACGATACTGGTTCACCAGAAGTTCAAATAGCTCTTTTAACAGAAAGAATCAATGAATTAACAGAACATCTAAAAGTTCACAAAAAAGACAATCATTCAAGAAGAGGTCTTTTAAAAATGGTAGGAAGCAGAAGAAACTTACTTAACTACTTAGCAAAAAAAGATGTTCAAAGATACAGAGATATCGTAGAAAAACTTGGATTAAGAAAATAATAACTTTTGGACGTTTTGCATAAATAAATTGCTAAACGTCCATTTTAATTAAATGGTGTTAAAAATGCTTAAAAATTAGTAAGTAGCTTGGATAAAGTACTTTAAAAAAATATATTAAATAAAAGTAAATTAAAGTAATTTATCGAGGTTACAGCTAATTTTAAGCAAATAATAAATTATAAAGGAGAGAAGTATATGTTTAAATGTTATGAAACAGAATTAGCTGGAAGAAAATTAACAATTGAAACTGGAAAAATTGCAGAGCTTGCAAATGGAAGTGTTATGGTAAGATATGGAGATACTGTAGTAATGGTAAATGTTACAGCATCAAAAGAGCCAAGAGAAGGAATTGACTTTTTCCCATTATCAGTAGATTATGAAGAAAAACTATATGCTGTAGGAAAAATACCAGGAAGTTTTACAAAAAGAGAAGGAAAACCTGCAGATAAAGCTATATTAACATCAAGAGCAATTGATAGACCAATAAGACCATTATTTCCAAAAGATTTCAGAAATGATGTATGTGTAGTAGCAACAGTATTATCTGTAGAGCAAGATAACTCACCAGAGGTTTGTGCAATGATAGGAACAGCAGCAGCACTTGCAATATCAGATATTCCATTTGGAGGACCAACAGCAGCTGTTAATGTAGGATATGTAGATGATAAAATAGTAATAAATCCAACAGCAGAGCAAAGAGAGCACAGTAGATTACGTTTAACTGTAGCTGGAACACAAGAAAAAATAACAATGATTGAAGCAGGAGCAGACGAAATACCAAATAGCACAATGTTACAAGCAATAAAAGATGCTCATGTTGAAATAAAAAAATTATGTGATTTTATATCAAAAATACAAGCAGAAATAGGAAAGCCAAAATTTGAATATCAATCATTTGCAACAGATAAAGATGTATATGAAGAAATAAAATTAAACTTCAAAGAAAGAATGTACAAAGATGTTCAAGAAGTTGATAAAACTGTAAGAGATACAAATATAGAAAAAATAACTGAAGATATAACAAATTATTTTATAGAGAAATATGGAGAAGAATCAGCAGAAGAAAAGAAAGCTGATATTGCAAATAGTGTTCATGATCTAGAAAAAGAATGCGTAAGAGAAATGATACTAGAAGAGCATAAAAGACCAGATGGCAGAAAAATAGATGAAATAAGACCACTATCTTGTGAAGTTGGAGTATTACCACGAGTACACGGAAGTGCTATCTTTACAAGAGGTCAAACACAAGTAATGTCAATAGTAACTTTAGGAATGAAAAGCGAAGAGCAATTATTAGATGGATTAGATGAAGAAACAGGGAAAAGATATATGCATCAATATAACTTTCCATCATACAGTGTTGGAGAAGCAAGACCATCAAGAGGACCAGGAAGAAGAGAAATTGGTCATGGAGCATTAGCTGAAAAAGCATTAGTTCCAGTAATTCCATCAGAAGAAGAATTCCCATATGCAATAAGAGTTGTATCAGAAGTATTAAGCTCAAATGGTTCAACATCACAAGCTAGTATATGTGGAAGTACATTAGCTTTAATGGATGCAGGTGTTCCAATTAAAAAGCCAGTAGCTGGAATATCAACAGGATTAGTAACAGACAAAAATGATCCAAATAGATATGTAATGTTAACAGATATTCAAGGCATTGAAGATTTCTTTGGAGATATGGACTTTAAAGTAGGTGGAACAAAAGATGGTATAACTGCTATACAAGTTGACATTAAAATAGATGGATTAACATATGATATAATAGAACAAGCTTTTGAAAGAACAGAAAAAGCAAGAATGTATATATTAAATGACATAATGTTACCACAAATAGCAGAGCCACGTGCAGAAATTTCAAAATATGCTCCAAAAATAATAACAACAAAAATTAGTGTAGACAAAATAAAAGATGTAATTGGAACAGGTGGAAAAGTTATAAACAAAATAATTGCTGAAACAAATGTAAAAATAGATATTGAAGAAGATGGTTCTGTATGTGTATATTCTAATGATTCAAAAAATGCAGAAACAGCAATGAAAATGATAAAAGATATAGCAAGAGAAATAGAAACAGGAGAAATTTATGATGGTGTTGTAACAAAAATAATGCCATTCGGAGCATTTGTTGATTTAGGTGGAGGAAAAGAAGGATTACTTCATATTTCAAAAATATCAAGTAAAAGAGTAGAAAAAGTAGAGGATGTATTAGCAATTGGAGACGAAATAAGAGTAAAAGTATCTGAAATTGATTCTCAAGGAAGAGTAAATTTAACAATGAAAGACCTAGAATCTACAGCTCAAAATAAAGACGAAAACAAAGAAGAAAAATAATAAAATAAAAGCAAAAAACAATAGTATATTTTAGTATACTATTGTTTTTGAAAATAAACAAAAAAATAAGGGGCTTTTTTGTGAATTATTTGTGAAAATGCAAAAAAAAGTAACAAAATGTTGAAAAAAAGAATATAAGTAAGTATAATATATATGAATTTAAAATTAAGGAGTAAAAGATGGAATATTTATATATAATACAACAGGCACTTATTTGGATTGTAACTATATATTGGTTATATCAATTCATAATTAGTTTGTGCTCTTTTGTTAAAATTAAAGAAAAACCTTTAAAAGAAGATAAACAACACAGATTCATGACAATAATACCGGCTCATAATGAAGAAAAAGTTGTAGTAAATTTAATAGAAAGTTTAAAAAAATTAGATTATCCCAAAGATTTATACGACATATATGTAATTGCAGATAACTGCACAGACAAAACAGCAGAAGTTGCAAAAAAAGCAGGAGCAATAGTATATGAAAGATTTGATGAAGCTCATAAAACAAAAGGTCATGCTCTTCAATGGTTTTTAGCTCAAAAAATTGAAGAAGATGCACCATATGATGCATTTTGTATATTTGATGCTGATAATATAGTAGATGAAAATTTCTTAAAAGTAATGAATAAAAAATTGTGTCAAGGAGAAGAAGTTGTTCAAGGATATAAAGACATAAAAAATCCATCAGACAGTTGGGTATCTGCAGGATATGCAATATTCTATTGGACAATGCATAGATTTTATCATTTAGCAAGATATAATATAGGTCTTTCACCCTTAATGAATGGAACAGGTTTTATGGTAAAATTTGATGTAATAAAACCTCAAGGATGGAACACAAAAACATTAACAGAAGATATAGAATTTTCATTAAAAAGAATTATAGAAGGTAAAAAATTGGGTTGGGCAAGAGATGCAATAGTATATGATGAGCAACCAGTGGGATTTAAACAATCATGGACACAAAGATCAAGATGGACAGTAGGACATATGCAATGTTTAAAAGAATATACAAAACCATTAGCTGAAGCTGTAGTAAAAAATAAAACAGTAATGAATTTTGACGGTTTATTATATATGTTAGGAACAACACCAATGTTAATATTAACTTTAGTATTAGTAATAGTAAACATAGTGTTATTTGCAACAGGAGCAATGACAGGATTAGACTTTACAATACAAATGTTAAAATATATTATACCAACATTATTAGTATTACCATTTATGGGATTAGTAGTATTATACTTAGAAAAAAAGCCAATAAAACCAATGATAAAAGGATTATTAACATATCCAATTTTCATGGGATCATGGTTATTAATAAATATAAAATGTCTATTCAAAAGAGACACTGAATGGAAGAAAATAGACCATGTTGATGATAAGAAAATAGAAGACCTTTAAACTAAAAAATTATAGACAATGTAAAAAATAAGGTTGTCATAAAATATATTAAGCAGAATTGTTAAATTGTTATTTAATGATTTTGCTTTTTTTATTGTAATATTAATTAAGCCTTTAAAATACTATTCTAGTCTATTTTATAATGTGAATAAATCATAGAATTATCAATTTGTAGATATGAAAAAATTTAAAAAACCCCTTTTTCTTTGCAAACAATAATGATATAATACATACAAATGTTTTAGGAGGAATAAAATTATGTTCGAAACAATAAGAGTTTATGCTTTTGTTGGACCATCAGGAACAGGAAAGAGCTATAGAGCTCAAATGGTTGCGGGTGAAAATAATATTAAATACATAATAGATGACGGATTACTTGTAAATGACAATGAAGTAGTTGCTGGTACATCAGCGAAAAAAGCACCAACTAAAATAGAAACAATAAGGCATGCTCTTTTTATTAATGAAGACGAAAAAAATGTGATTGTTGAAGCTATAAAAAAATATAAGCCAGAATCTATTTTAATATTAGGAACATCAGATGGAATGGTATCAAAAATTGCTCAAAATTTAGAATTACCACCAATAAGTAAAACTATTTATATATCAGATGTTGCAACAGAAGAAGAAATGCAAAAAGCTAGAAGAATTCGTGTAACACAAGGTAAACATGTTATACCAGTGCCTACATTTGAAATAAAAAAAGATTTTTCAGGATTTTTATTAGATCCTTTGCAAATATTTAAAATGAAAGGTGGAGGTCAAGATCCATATATTGCTGAAAAATCAATAATAAGACCTACATTTAGTTATTTAGGAAATTTTACAATTTCAGATACAGTATTTAGACAAATAATACAAATGTTAGTAAAAAAAGAAAAAGACATAGTTAAAATTTCAAAAATAAGAATAGATAAATATGGTGAAGGAATGTCAATTTATATGCAATCTATAGTAAAATATGGTTGTAATATAGAAGAATGTCATAAAAAGTTTCAAAACAAGGTAAAAAAGGAAATTGAAAGATTGACATCAATGAATGTTCAAAAAATAGAAATCTTAGTAAAATCTATAATAATGGATGAAACCAATAACTAATCAAAGTATTGGTTCAGTTATAATACAAGGAGGAGTAAGAATGTCATTTGTAGTTGCAATAGATGGACCTGCAGGAAGCGGAAAGGGAAGTATAACAGAAATAGTAGCCAAAAAATTAGGCTTAGAATGTATAGATACAGGTGCTATGTATAGATGTGTAACATTAGATATGATAAATAAAAATATTAAATTAGATGAATTAGACAAAATAAAAGATATATTGAACAATATAGATATAAATTTAGATGAAGAAAACAAAAAAGTATTTTTAAATGGAGAAGATGTTACTGAGAAAATAAGAAGTATGGAAGTAACAAAGCTTGTGTCAAAGGTTTCAAGTATAAAAGAAGTAAGACTTAAACTTGTAGATTTGCAAAGAGCAATAGCTAAAAATAAAGACATAATAATGGAAGGTAGAGATATAACAACAGTTGTATTTCCAAAAGCAGATGTAAAAATTTATTTAGATGCAGATGTAGAAGAAAGAGCAAAGAGAAGATTTAAACAAAATCAGCAAAAAAATATAGAGTCAACATATGAAGAAGTATTACAAAATATGAAAAATCGCGATGAAAATGACAAAAATAAAGAATTTGGTGCATTAAAAGTTGCAGAAGATGCAATAGTGATTGATTCAACAAATATGACAATAAAACAAGTTACTAAAAAAATTGTAAAATTAATAAAAGATACTAAAAAAGAGCAAAGACTTGAACAAAAAGTTTATGAAGAAACACCAGATACAGCTGTTAAAAGATTTAGATTAAAGCTTACTAAAGTTATAGTATATAATGTATTTTATAAATTAGTATATAGAATAAAAAAAGTTGATGAAAAAAACCTACCTGATGAAGGAGCATATATATTATGTGCAAATCATGTAAATATGTTAGATGCTCTTGCTGTTGTTTGTGGATGTAAGAGAAAAGTTAGATTTATATGTAAAGAAAGTATGTTCAGAAACAAAGCCTTGGGATGGGCTCTTAAACTATCAGATACGATACCAATAAATAGAGAAAAAAATGATATTGAAGCAATGAAAAGATCTTTAAAGGCATTGAAAAATGGCGAAGTATTAGGCGTATTTCCAGAGGGAACAAGAAAAGGTATGGCAAAAAATTTAAAGGCAAAAAGTGGAGCTGCATTCTTTTCTTTAAAAACAGGAACAAAGGTAATTCCAATGGGAATTCAAGGTTCATTTAAACCATTTACGAAAGTAAAATTAGTTTTTGGAGAGCCACTAGATTTTTCAGAATACTACGGCAAAGAAAAAGATAAAGAAGCCTTAGAAAAAGTAACTAATATTATTATGGATAATATAGTTATGTTGACAAATAAAGATAAATAATATATAATAAAAAAATGTTAAGGTAGGTAAGAAATTTATGGAAAAAATTAATGAAAATATTACATTTGAAGAATTATTAAATCAAACTTTAAAAGAAATTAAAGTTGGTCAAACTGTTACAGGAACAGTAATTGAAATAACACCTAAAAATGAAGTGTTTATAGATATTGGATATAAAGCTGATGGAATAATTCCAGCAAACGAATACATTTTAAATGCTGGCGAAACAGTACAAGAAAAATTCAAATTAGGCGACAGGGTAACTGCTGTTGTTGTAAAATTAAATGATGGATTAGGTAATGTATTATTATCATATAACAGAGCAAGAAGAGAAATTGATCAAAAAGAATTTGAAAGCAAAGTAAATAATAATACAATATTTAAAGCTATAGTTTCAGAAGTAAATGAAAAAGGATTAATAACAAACTTTAATACAATAAAAATATTTATACCATTATCATTATCTGGAATAAATAGAAACGAAGATCCACATACATATAAAGGAAAAGAAGTAAAATTCAAAGTAATAGAGTATAATCCAAAAACAAATAGAATAATAGGATCAATAAAACAAATAGCTGATGAGGAAAAAAAAGCAAAACTTGATGAATTCTGGAATAATGTAGAAGTTGGAAAAATGTATACAGGAACAGTAACAAGTTTAAGTGAATATGGTGCTTTTGTTGATATAAACGGAGTAGTTCAAGGATTATTACATATATCAGAAATGACATGGGAAAGAGATAAAAAACCAAAAGATATATTAGAAGTTGGACAAGAAATAAAAGTTAAAGTAAAAGAAGTTGATAAAGAAAATAAAAGATTAAAATTAATTTATGACAAAAAAGGTCCAGATCCTTGGGAGAAAGTAGAAGAAAAGTATAAAGTATCAGATGTAATTCCAGTTAAAGTACTACACTTTGTTCCATTTGGTGCATTTGTAAAAATAGAAAAAGGTATAGAAGGTTTAATTCATATATCACAAATATGTGAAAGAAGAATTGCAAAACCTGAAGATGCATTAAAAATAGGACAAAAAGTAAATGCAAAAATAATTAGCATAGATAAAGAAAACAAAAAAATAGAATTATCAATAAGAGAAATAGAAGGCACAAGCCAAGATACAGACTTAATGGTAAATGAAGAAAAATCAGTAGCAGTACAAGATGAAGAAAAAGGAATGACAACGACTAAAGAAACAGAAAAATCAATGATAAATACAGATAACAACAAAGAAATAATAACAAAAGATTAATGCAATAAAAGTTGCATGCAAATAAATGGCAGACATTAAAATTCTATGTCTGCCATCAAAATGATTTTTGATAAATAAAAAATGAATATAAAAGGAGTAATAAAAATGAATAATAAAAACATAAGAAACATAGCTATTATAGCACACGTTGACCACGGAAAAACTACATTAGTAGATGCTTTATTAAAACAAAGTCATGTATTTAGAGCAAATGAACAAGTTGCAGAAAGAGTAATGGATTCAAATGATATTGAAAAAGAAAGAGGAATAACAATTCTTTCAAAAAATACATCTGTTATGTATAATGATGTAAAAATAAACATAGTAGATACACCAGGACATGCTGACTTTGGAGGAGAAGTTGAACGTGTTTTAAAAACAGTTGATGGTGTTTTATTATTAGTAGATGCTTTTGAAGGACCAATGCCTCAAACTCGTGAAGTCCTAAAAAAATCACTAGCATTAAATTTAAAACCAATAGTTGTAATTAATAAAATAGATAGACCAGGAGCAAATCCTTTAAAAGTTGTTGATCAAGTATTAGAATTATTTATTGAATTAAATGCATCTGATGAACAATTAGATTTCCCTGTAATTTACGCATCAGCTAAAAATGGAATTGCAAAAATGCATTTAGAAGATGAATCTGATAATGTTCATTGCATTTTTGATACTATAATAAATACAATAGAACCACCAAAATGCGATATGGATGGAACAGCTCAAATGCTAGTTTCAAATATTGATTATGATGATTATTTAGGTAGAATTGCTGTTGGAAGAATTGAAAGAGGAACAATAAAAAACGGTATGGCAATTTCTATATGCAAAGGTGAAAAAGTTGTTCAAGGTAAAATTGCTAAATTATTTACTTATATGGGACTTAAAAAAGTCGAAGTTGATGAAGTAAAGGCTGGTGATATAGTAGCATTATCTGGAATTGCAGATATTAATATAGGTGATACAATATGCGATATAGATCACCCAGAAAAAATTCCTTTTGTTGATATTGATGAACCAACAGTTTCTATGACATTTAGTGTAAACAATGGACCTTTAGCTGGAAAAGAAGGACAATTTATAACATCAAGACATATTAGAGACAGATTATTTAAAGAGCTAGAAAGAAATGTAAGTTTACGTGTTAAAGAAACAGATTCAGCTGATAGTTTCGAAGTATGTGGACGTGGAGAACTTCATTTATCAGTATTAATTGAAACAATGAGAAGAGAAGGATTTGAATTATTAGTATCTCGTCCAAAAGTTATTTTCAAAGAAATAGATGGTGTAAAATGCGAACCAATTGAAAAATTAGTTTGTAACGTACCTGATGATGCAATTGGAACTGTAATTGAAAAATTAGGAAGACGTAAAGCTGAAATGAATAATATGGAACCAGCAGAAGCTGGACATACAAAACTAGAATTTGATATACCAGCAAGAGGTTTAATTGGATACAGAACAGAATTCTTAACAGATACAAAAGGTGTAGGAACAATGAATAGTGTATTTGATAGATATGAACCTTACAAAGGAGAAATATCATCAAGAACAAGAGGTGTTTTAGTAGCATTTGAACCAGGTGTATCTGTAACATATGGATTATACAATGCACAAGAAAGAGGAGAATTACTAATAGGACCAGGTGTTGAAGTATATGAAGGAATGATAGTTGGAATTAATTCAAGAAATGAAGATATTGCAATAAATGTATGTAAAGAAAAACATTTAACAAACACAAGAGCTTCAGGATCAGATGATGCACTTCGTTTAGTTCCACCACTACAAATGTCACTAGAAAAAGCAATTGAATTTATAGCAGAAGATGAATTAGTTGAAGTTACTCCAAAGAATATTAGATTAAGAAAAGTAATATTAGATAGCAAAACTCGTGAAAGAGAAGCTAGAAGGGGAAAATAATTGAATTAATAGGAGTGGTTGTAAGTGAATTATATTAATGGGTTTAATAAAATGAGTCTAAATGATAGTGATGTAAATACATATAGAAAATCAAGATGGACACAAAGTGACCGTGTAGAAGCAGAAGAAAAACGAAGAAATGATGAAAAAAAAAGAGCTAAAAAGAAGAAATTTGATTTAGTTATACAAGAATATTTAAAGCGTGGAGAATCAGTAGAAAGAATTTATTTAAAAATAGGACCATTATATAAAGCTGCAATAGGAAATGATCCACTAAAAACAATAATTTATTTTGCAAATAAATATAGTAAAAATATAGAAAATGAACAAAATGAATTAGAAAGATAGGAGCATTTATAGGAGGAATAGAATGAATACTGTAGAGTTGGAAAAAATAAAGCAAAAAGCTTTAAATGAGCATATTCCTATAATTATGGATGATACATTAGAAGTAATTGCAAAAATTTTAACTGAAAAGAAACCAAAAAGAATTTTAGAAATAGGTGCAGCTGTAGGATACTCAGCAATGTGTTTTTCAAAATACTTGGCAGAAGATGGGTTAATAGATACAATTGAAAGAGATGAAGAGCGTATAGAAGAAGCCAAACAAAACTTTAAAAAAGTAGAAGTTGAAAACAAAATCAATTTATATGAAGGAGATGCAGTTGAAATTCTTCCAACCCTTAATGAAAAATATGATGTCGTATTTATTGATGCAGCTAAAGGGAAATATCCATTTTTCTTAAAAGAAGCTCTTAGAATGTTAAAACAAGATGGAATTATATTTGCAGACAACATATTATATAAAGGATATGTTATGAGTGATTATAATAAGCACAAGCAACGTACTGCAGTTAGAAATTTAAGAGAATACATAAAAGAAACAACAGAAAATCCAAATTTAGAAACTGAAATTTTAGAAGTTGGAGATGGCTTAGCAATTAGTAAAATGAAATCTAATAAAAAAATAGAATCTAGTATTAACTAGATTCTATTTTTTGTAATATTGAAATTGATTATTAAGATATTTTTTATATAAAATAGAGAATCATTAGTAAAAGCAAAAAAAATACACAACTATTTAACTAAAAAAACAGATAAATATTGAAAAAATTAATAATGCGTGATATTATAACAATATGTTCGAATGTACACAAACGTCATCTACAATGTAGAGGAGGAATGGTCAATATGAATATATATGAAGTTGGTCATATAACTTTCAAAACTGAACGAGAATGGGTGCAGTTAATGCCACCATATTTTATACTTCGGTTTACATTGAAACAAGAAGGACCACATGGAGAGTGGATGGAAATGAATCAATCCACAATTGCTATCGACCAAGAAGGAAATTATGATATTACCTTCCAAACAAAGATGTTCGAAAAGGAGTTCACAAAATTTATTTTGGAAGAGACTAAAGAGTCTATTTCAAAATTCTAACAAATCAAGCCAACAGATATATGCCGTATCTGTTGGCTTGATTTGTTATATAAAAATGTAAATTAATTTTAGAATAAATTATACAATATTTGAATTTTTTGTTGTTAAAAATAAATAATAGATATATAATAAAGAAAAATTTTAAGGAGATATTACAAATGAAAGATACAATTGATAAATTAGTTGATATCGACAATCAATCAAGAGCAATAATAAACAAATGTGAAGAAAAAAAAGAAAATTTAGATAATTATGTAACAATAGAGCTTGAAAAAAGGAAAGCAGAGATAAATGCGAAATATAAATACAAAATAAATTTTTTGAAATCAGAATGTGACAAAGATTTTTCAAATAAAAAAGAAGAAATAGATGAAAACACAAAAAAAGTGATTCAAGACATACAAAATGACTATAATGAAAAAAAATATGAAAAAATAAATGAGATAATAGAAAAAATACTTAGATAAATTATTAAATAGTAGTATTAGACATTAATAAGACTAGAGAGGTGAAAAAAATGTCAATTTCAGCAATAAAATATCCGAGTATCAATGCAAAATTAAAAGGAATGTATGCTAAAAGGTTAAAAAATGATGATTTACAAGACTTAGCAAAACAAAATAATTTGAAAAGTGCAGTAGCAATATTAAAAAATAAAAGTTCAAGTTTAAATGTATTATCAGAAGATGCAGATAGGGAACAAATTGAAAAAGTATTAAATGGTGAAATTATATATGATATAGAAAAAATTGTAAAATATTTAGATAAAAATGATACGCAAATTTTTAATTTATTAATTTCTAAATATGAAATAAGATGTATAAAAAGAGCCATAAAATTATTATATTCAAAAAATGAATATGATGAAAATATAAAAATTTGGACAAATACAATATTTACAGATTTAAAAGGTCTTGAAAGTATTAAAAGTATTGATGAATTTTTAAAGATTATTAATAATACAAAATATAAAAAAATATTAAAAAAATATTTTGAAAATAAGAATACAGAATATAGTATTTTTGAGATAGAAAATGAATTGGATAAAATGTATTTAAAAAGCATATATAATTCAGCAGGTAATAATAAAAACTTAAAAAAAATGATAGGAGCAAAAATCGATTTTACAAATATTTTATGGATATATAGAATGAAAAAATATTATAATTTTTCAGAAAATAAAATTGAAAAGTCAATAATAGACATAAATTATGCACTTAAAAAAAATCAAATATTGTTATTGGTAAAGGCTAAAAATATTGAAGAGTTAAATGAAATATTGAAAGGAACGGTTTATTCAAATATTGCAACAGATGATATTTATGAGCTAGAATGCAATATGAAAAAATATTTACATGGATTATATATAAAAAACTTCAAATCAAATTTATTAAGTATTAACTGTATATATTCATATTTAAATTTAGTAGAGCTTGAAAATAAAGATATTATAAGCATAATAGAAGCTGTAAGATATGGAATTGATAAAGAAAAGTTACTTAAAAAATTGATAAATTAGATAAAAATAAAATTTAATTTTATAATAGATACACTTAGGAGGAATGATAAAAAGATGGCTGTTGAGAAAATGAAGCTCTTAAGTATAACAGGTAAGGATACTGATCTAGAAAAATTTTTGGCCAAAAACATAATAAATTTAGATATACAAATAGAAGATGCAAAAAAAGTATATAAAAAAGGTTGGAAATTAGAGTATTTTAGCTATGATTATACTGTAAAAGAGTATATAAAAAAATGTGAAAAAGTACTTGATGAGTTACAAATTGAAAAAGATGATGATTATTGGAGTTATAATATAATAAATTCAGTAAATGAAATAAAAGAAAAAATTGATAATATTAATAACCAATATACTGAGCACATAAATAAAATAGTTGATTTAGAAAAAGAAAACGAATTAATGCAAAAAAATTACGATATTATAAAAAATTTAGTTTCTGTGGATTCAAAAATTGAAAATTTATATAATTTAAAGTATATGAAGTTTAGATATGGAACTGTACCAACTAAGAATTTAGAAGAAATAAATAGAAAAATAGATAACACAGATGCAATATATTTCGAATTAAAAAGAGAAGAAGAATATACATGGATATTATATTTAACTACAGAAGAATTTTTAGGAAAAGTTGATAGCTTTTTTAATGTGCAAGATTTTGAAAGAATTTGGCTACCAAAAGAAGCAAGCGGAACACCAGAGGAATTTATCAATCAAATTGAAAAAAATATAAAAGAAAATTTGACAAAAATTGATAAAGAAAAAGAAGAATTACGAAATTTAAGAATTGATGCAAAAGAAATATTGATAGGTGCATATAAACAATTATTATTATATGAAAATGTTAATATTTTAAAAAAATATATAGTACATGATCAAAATGGAACATTTTATATAGTATTATGGGTGTCCAAAGATAATGTAGAAAATATAAAATCTATATTGTCAAATTACAAAAATGTAGATTACGATATTTTTGATGATGATGAAGATATACAAGCACCAACAAAACTGAAAAATATAAAAATATTTAGACCATTTGAAACATTAATAAAAATGTATGGTGTTCCAAATTCAAAAGAGATTGATCCAACTGGACTTGTAGCACTAACTGCTTTTATAATGTTTGGATTTATGTTTGGAGATGTTGGACATGGATTAGTAATTTTTATATTAGGCTCAATTTTAGCTAAAAGAAAAGCATCTTTAGGTCCTGTTCTTGCAATAGGAGGAATATCTTCTATTATATTTGGTGTTTTATATGGAAGTGTATTTGGAAAAGAAGATATAATAAAACCAATACTAATAAGTCCAATGGATAACATACAAACAATGCTTATATCGGGTATTGCAGTAGGAAGTATATTTATATTAATTGCAATGATCTTTAATATAATAAATGGAATAAAAAATAAAGATTTACAAAAATGTTTATTTGATAAAAATGGAATTTCAGGATTTTTATTATATGGATTAATTTTAGCTGATGTAGCAGTGTATTTTCTAAAAGGACAAATGTTAATTCCTATTAATGTAATTGTAATAGTTTCAATAATATTGATATTATTAATTTTATTTGGAGATACAATTTCATCAAAATTGGAAAAGAAAAAAGAACAAGCTAAAACTCCAATGGTAGAAAAAATATTTGAAATTATAGAAATGACACTATCATTTGCAAGTAATACAATTTCTTTTTTAAGACTTGCAGCATTTGCAATAAACCATGTTGGACTATGTATGGCAGTATACCTATTAGCTGATATGTCATCAGGAGTAGGAAATATAGCAATTGCAATAATAGGAAACATAGTAGTAATTGCTTTAGAGGGTCTTATAGTAGGAATTCAGGTACTAAGACTAGAATATTACGAACTATTTAGTAGATTCTACGAAGGAAATGGTAGAGAATTTAAATCAATTAAAAAACAAATACAAGAGTAAAAAAATTTTAAAAGAAGGGAACGAGAGAAAAATGAAAAATGTATTTTTAAAAATAACTTTTATAATGTTTTTTTGTCTAGTAATATGCATAGGAGGTTTAAGTATTTCAAAAGCAGATGATGTAACAGTAACATCAACAGAAAATACTGTCGCAACAGAAAGTAATTCTTCAAATGAAGAAAATTCAAAAGATAAAGGAATTGGAATGATAGCAGCAGCATTAGCAGTTGGACTAGCTGCAATTGGATCTGGTATAGCAGTTGCTGTAGTTGCATCAAGTGCTGTTGGAGCAATAAGCGAAAATCCAAGTTTATTAGGTAAAACAGTTATATTTGCAGGTCTAGCCGAAGGTATTGCGATATATGGTCTTATAATTTCTATTATGATTTTAAGTAAAATTTAAAGTAAGAAAGGCAAAAATTATGAAATTATATTGTATTAGTGATGATGTTGATACAGCTGTTGGATTGAAATTAACCGGAATAAAATCTGTAATTTTAAAAAACAAAGAAGAAATTGAATTAGAAATAGAAAAGGTTGTAAAAGACAAAGAAATTGGAATTTTAATTGTAACAGAAAAAATATATAATTTAGCAAATGAAAAATTGGATTATATAAAAAATAATAAAAATTTGCCTTTAATTGTTAAAATTTAAAATGGAGGATTTTACTTTTATGGACTTAGATAATAAGATAAAAAAATTTGAGCAAAGTTGTGAAAGACTTGCTCAAATTGATGCTGAAAAACTTAATGAAAAAATAAATACAGAAATAGAAGAGCAAATAAATGTAGAGCTAACTGAATATGTAAAAAAGCAAGAGGCTTCATATAAAAAACAGTGTGAAAAAATTGTTAAAGATTATAATAAAGCTTTATTTGAGTATGAAGTTGAATGTAAAAAAAATGTTCAAAATGTTAAGAATATTATAAAAAAAGAGCTAAAAGAAGAAGTAAAAAGAAAGTTACAAATATTTACTGAAAAAGAAGAATATTTGCAATATTTGATAAAAACAATAAATGATTCTTTAAGTGTTGTGAATAATGACTGCTCTTCTATAATTTTTGTTACAAATAATGATAAACAAAAATATGAAGAAGTTTTAAATAGATATAATATAAAAATAGATGTATTAGATAATGATTTTATAGGTGGTTGTAAATTAAAAAATGATAAATTAGGTGTTATTATAGATAATACATTAAAAACGAATTTAGATGAAATATAAAATAAAAGCACGTAAGAGAAATGGAGGTGCAATATTTTGCAAACTAAGAAAATTATTTCAATAAATGGACCTGTTATTTTAGCAAAAGGTGATGGCGACTTTTCTATGCATGATATTGTGTATATTGGTAAAGAGCAAATATTGGGAGATGTAATAAAAATTAATAAAGATATTGTTACAATTCAAGTGTATGAAAATACTACAGGACTAAAAATTGGCGAAGATGTAGTTAGTGATGAAAATCCACTTTCTGTTACATTAGGACCAGGTCTTATGGGAAATATTTTTGATGGAATACAAAGACCACTTGAGGATTTAAGAAAAAAAGATGGAGACTTTTTAAAAAGAGGTACAAAATCTTTAGGAATTAGTACTGAAAAAAAATGGCATTTTAGACCAAAAGTTTTAATTGGTGATAAAGTTAGTTTTAATACAATAATTGGTGAAGTTCCAGAAACCAAATTGATTATTCATAAAATTTTGAATTATTTTGATGGTGATGGTATTGTTGTTGAAATTGCAAATGAAGGAGAATACAAAGTTACTGATACAATTGCTAAAATAAAAATTGGTAATAGTGTTGTAGAGCTAACAATGATGCAAAAATGGCCTGTTAGAAAACCTAGACCATATAAAGAGCGTTTAGTTACAAATACACCACTTGTTACTGGGCAAAGGGTAATTGATTCTATTTTTCCAATTGCAAAAGGCGGTACTGGTATGATTCCAGGAGGATTTGGTACTGGTAAAACAATGCTTCAACATCAATTTGCTAAGTGGAGTAATGCTGATATTATTGTGTATATTGGTTGTGGAGAGCGTGGAAATGAGATGACTGATGTTCTAGAGGAGTTTCCTCGTTTAATAGATAAGAGAACTGGTATGCCAATGATTGAAAGAACTGTACTTATTGCTAATACTTCTAATATGCCTGTGGCCGCCAGAGAAGCATCTATTTATACGGGTATTACTATTGCTGAGTATTATAGAGATATGGGATTTGATGTTGCTATCATGGCGGATTCAACTTCAAGATGGGCAGAAGCATTAAGGGAAATTTCTGGTAGACTTGAGGAGATGCCAGCTGAGCAAGGTTTCCCATCTTATTTACCATCTAGACTTTCAGAGTTTTATGGTAGAGCTGGTTTAGTAAAAAGTTATAGCGGAAAAATGGGATCTGTTACAATTATTGGTGCTGTTTCTCCACAAGGTTCAGATTTTTCAGAACCTGTAACTCAAAATACTAAAAGATTTGTTCATACTTTTTGGGGATTGGATAGAGATTTAGCATATTCAAGACATTATCCAGCTGTTAATTGGAATATTAGTTATAGCGAATATCTTGATAATTTGCAAAGTTGGTATGAGGAAAATGTTGATGTAGACTTTTTAGAGTGCAGACAAAAAATTGTTTCAATTTTGGAAGAAGAAAATGAATTATTGGAAATTGCTAGGGTTGTTGGGCAAGATGTTTTGTCTGATAGTAAACGATTAGTTTTGGAAGTAGCAAAGGCTATTAGGGTTGGATTTTTGCAACAAAATGCTATGTCTGATATTGATAGTCAGGTACCTCTTATTAAGCAATATAAAATGATGCAAACTATTATTTTGTTGTATGAGAGAGCTCTTAAACTTATTGAGAAGAGAATTCCTCTTTCTGAGATTAAGAAGCTTGGATTTTTTGAGGAATATGTTAAGCTTAAGATGAATGTGGCTAATGATGATCTTGGAAAGTTTAGTGAACTTAATTCTAGGATTAAGAATAGGCTTAAGAAGTTAGAAGATGAGTATGTGGAGCATATCTAAAAATGCCTTCGGCATTTTTGGTTTATGTGTGTGGTGTTGAGGCCGAGCCAAAAGCTCAAAGCCTGGCTAAGCGCAGGGGGGTTGTATATATTTTTGAAAAACGCCCCAACTGCGAAGAATCTGTAAATTTTGCTTCGCTGTTCGCTCGCGAAATTAACAGATTCTAGCTTGTCGGTCCCCACC
>ENA-OPCM01000225-OPCM01000225.1-human-gut-metagenome-genome-assembly--contig:-NODE-225-length-43030-cov-26.475556_pt1 | contig 43030 bp, 62 predicted proteins | sample MGYA00241252_ERZ501484 | MGnify/ENA primary metagenome ERZ501484 (study PRJEB25962, sample SAMEA2042583) | human gut metagenome | biome: human gut; feature: human-associated habitat; material: faeces...
CCACTCTCGCCGGTGGCGGATGCTGCGCCACTATCGCCGGTGGCAGATGCTGCGCCCCTCTCGCCGGTGGCGTGGTTTTTCTTTTCAGCGTCTGCCTTTTTGATGGCGTTGTCAAAGTCGCACTGCGCCTTGACGTACTCCACCTGGGCCTTGACCAGCCCCGGAATGCCGATCTCCGCGCTTAATGTCAGTTTCTTGCCGACGCGCTTCGTGTCATCGCTGCGCTTCGCGTCGCTGACATCCTCCAACTCCGCCTCAAAGTACCGAGAACCGTCACCGGGCGCGTAGTAGCCCAGCACATCCAGCGGCATCTCACAGGCGTGTAGGCCGTTCTTGCACAGCTCAATATCACCATCGACCTCCGCCGTTTTCCCCAGCTCATACTGGAAGTCACGGCACTTCATATCCTTATCCGTAGCCTTGTAAACCTTCATCTTCCATCCCTCTTTCTTATCACCATTTTGGCCCTCTCGCGCCTTGCGTTGTTCATGCTGTAAAAGTCGATCTCGCTGTACGCCGCGTAGCGCTTGGCCTTGTCAGCCTTGATGTCCTCCAGATACGCCGCGTACTCCTCGCACTGTCCGTGGCACTTTGGGTGCCTGCTCCGGCAGTCCTTGCAGGGCGTGCCCACTCTGTTCGTCAGACCTACCATTCCCACTGCACCATTGCTTTCACCACACCAGCCTGCGCCGCCTCCTCGTGGGTCATCAGCACGTCCACCGTGTAGCCGTACACTCCGGTGTCGGCTGCTATGTACTCCTTGCCTCCGATAGTCACGGTGCTGCCCAGCGGGATAATGTCCGGGTCAACCGCCACCGCCTCGCCGATGCAGACCCACCGTCCGGAGGCCGTCAGCACCTGCCCTGCCTCGTTGCGGTTGATGTCCGCATAGGGCGTGCAGCAGGCGCAATATCCGGTGATGTCGCATACCAGCAGATTCTCCGGCGGCTTCGCGGCGGACAGCACCGCCGCCTGCACCGCAGCGGGCAGGGGAGGGGGGACGTCCTCCGGCTCCTGTGCCTCCGGCAGCGTCAGCGCCCAGAGGAGGATGCCGATGATCAGCAGGATCATCAAAGCGTTGAGGATCCAGAGCCGCCTGTTCCACCGCCGCTCCCAGCAGCGCTGGGAATACTCCCGCGCCCGCCTGTTCCGCTCTCTCATCGTCCCAGCGCCTCCACGCCCTTGACGATGGCCCAGCTCAGCCACGCCGCGCCGATAAACGCCAGCGCCCATGCAAACGCGCTCATTCCTCCACCGTCCTTTCCGCGATCCATGCGTCCAGCTGCTTCTTGAAGATCTGGAACACAGGGCTTCGCTCCATCTCGATCACGATCCCGAAGGGATACACCCCCTGCTTGATGCCCTGCCGCAGCGTATCCGGCGATATGCTCAACCCGCGATCCCGCAGGTACTGTGCTGCGTCCTGCGGCGTCAGCGTTGCGATCCTGCTCATTTCAGCGCACCTCCGTCCACCGCCGCGCACAGCGTGTCGCACAGATTCTTGCAGGGGCAGGAGGGGCAATCGCACTCCAGCGGGCTTTTGTTCTCGCACAGCGCGTCCGTCCGTGCCAGGAAAACGCTTTCCAGCGCCCTGTACTCGTCTCTGCTCATTTCTTTCTCCTCTCGATGATGGCATCCAGCGCATTTTCCATGCGCTTCTGGATGTCCTTCGGCTTCTTCACGCCGTTCAGAATCTGGCACACATACGCCTTTCCGATCCCCAGCTCCGCGCCCAGCTCGGCGTAGGTAATGCGGTTGTTGTGCATCCTCCCGATCAGGCGTCCCGTCCATGCTTCCGGCATTTCTTATCTCCTTTCAAATTTATAGTTGCAAAAGTTTACTTTCCGTGATACCATAAAGTTGCCACACATCATGCATCACGAGGTGCTTATGACCAGATACGATCTGCTTTCCGTCCTTCTGGACAACGGCGGCGAAATGGAACAGTCCCAGCTGTTGAACAAATTCCCGGACGCCCAAGTTACCGCCGAGGGCTTTTTCCAAATGCTTCTGGATGACCGCTGCATCAAATGCGGCAAAGAACCGCGGTCAACTGTCTCCATCACATTCAAAGGCAAAGCCCTTTACTCACAGCTTGATCAGGAAAAGAAAGACCACGACGAGGAACGCGCCTACATTCGAGCCGTAAATCATAGCTCTCGCAATATCGCAATAATAGCCGCGTGCGCTGGTGTGATCGCCGCAGTCTTGTCCTTTATCCAAATTCTTCTGCTTCTCCTGTGATAACCGCCGTAAATGGCTCACCAGCACCCAAATGTTCCCGATCAATACAGCGGTGCAGTACTGAAAGGCCAATACTGCTCCTGCGCCCATTCTCTCACCCCCTCTCTCTTTGTTGCGTTTGTTACCTAACACGATGCCATTATATAGCTAACATTCGCAACAGTCAACACGAAATGTTGCGTTTGTTCACTTTTGTATCCTTGCACAACAAGGAGGTATAAATTTTGTTTTATTTGACGTTTATTGAGCTATGCTCAAAAATAAAAAAGTCCCCATCCGCAGTCGCAGAGGAGATGGGATTCAAAAGATCAGTTGTCACGCGCTGGCGGAACGGGACAGTCCCCCGCGATGCCAACTTGCAGCGCATAGCTGACTATTTTGGTGTTCCGGTCGAAACCCTGACCGCAGGGCAAAAAGAAACCGCGCCCACCGTTACCGATGAGCGCGATCTTGAAATGCTGTCTCTGCTGTCCCGCCTTACGCCGGAGCAGAAGGAGATGCTTCTTCTCCAGATAAAAGGGCTTTTGCCGCCGCAAGAATAATGTCCTTCTCCGTTTCTCCAAGCTGTACAAACAGCTCCATTAGTTTTTTGTCCATTTTTCCCCTCTCTTTCGTCAAATCACACAGTTTTTTTTGCTCCGTGTTTGGCTATATATCCAAATTTATTTTCTTAACTTGTTTACATTCCGTGCAGTTTGTATAATATTGTCCGGAAGGGGGTGAACAAATGGATTCTCAGGATAACGTAAGATTCCAATTAAAGGGTATGCCAACGTCCCCGCTTGTTGAAAACCGCGCGACCAGTCCGCCCCCAGTTACACCAAAAAAGAAAAAATCGCATTGGCAAGCTGTCTTGTGTGCATTGATAATCCTTGCCGCCTATATGTGCGGAGACTACTTCGGGCATGATCGGGGGTATACCCAAGGAAAAACAGATACGTATGACACTGCATACGCCAAAGGGAAAGATGCCGGATATACTACAGGTTATGACGACGGCTACGACAACGGGTATTCAGACGGGGAAAAATACGGTCGCGCAGCCGAAATTTCGAAGAACTTAAGGAACAGAATTAAAACGAACAGTTCTCCGCAAGTTACATATGACTACACGGTTTATATTACTGCCACCGGGTCGAAATACCACAGGTGGGGGTGCCAATACTTAAAAGAGAGCTGTTACTACCTGTTGCGTTCAGACGCAATCTCCAGAGGCTATACGCCCTGCTCTGTATGTAACCCATAAACAATGCGCCCCCGCCGCCTCCGCAACGGCGGCGGGGGCTTACAGCAGACACACCAACCATCACGCGCACCTGCTGCGGCTTCACCGTAACAAAACCGCATTAGGCAGGTCAACGCCAAAACGTGGCAGACCGCCCCGCCGCACCAAACCGAAACAGGGCAGGTCTCGCCCAGTTGAGGGAGGAACGAATAATCATGGAACAATCTTTACAGGAGCTTTGCAGAGAAGCAAAATACCGAGAAAAGATGACGGCGCAGGACATATCCGACTATTCCGACGTTCCGCTGTCCAGCGTCAACAATTTTTTTGCAGCCTCTTCCAAAATGCCGTCTATCTACACCGCTGGCCCCATCTGCCGCGTCCTCGGTGTGTCGATAGACGCTTTTTTTCATATTCGGCCATCGCCCGATCCGTCCATAGAAGCGCAGCTTGCCCACGAACAGGAGATGAACCAGCTCCGCGTCAGAGCCATACGCCACAAGAATTATCTGATCCTCGGCCTGATGATCCTGCTTGCCATCACCCTGGCATACGGCATTACCATTGATATGCTGGACCCCAACATGGGGCTGTTTCGGGAATAAAACATTTGTTCTGTTTGTTTGCTGCCATTGTACATGACAAGCCTCTTGTTTTCAATCGGCAAGATTTACAAGATTCTTGTTTCTTCTTTGTGAGGTGTCCCTATGTCTACTTGTATTAAATGCGGCGTCACCCTGGTACCGGATGCCGTTTATTGCCATATCTGCGGGAAAAAGCAGGTCACGGCCTCCCGCAAGGCGCTGAAACGCCCCAACGGGTCCGGCACGGTGTATAAGCTGGGTGGGCGGCGGTCGCGCCCTTGGGTCGCCGCAAAAGACGGCGTGTATATCGGGTACTACGAGCGGAAAACGGACGCGCTGGCCGCGCTGGATCGGCTGGCAGGCCGTCCGCTGGAAGAAAAGTTCAATATGACCTTTTCCGAAGTGTTTACAGAATGGAAAGCCGAACACTATCGGGAGATAGGGGAGAAGGGCGTGGAATCCTATGACAGAGCCTACGCCGTATGTGCGCCGCTGCACAATAAGAAATTCCGTGACCTGCGCACAAAGGACTTTCAAGCCATCATCGACAGCAACATGGCAAAGTCCAACTCCACGCTGTCCAAATACAAGCAGCTCATGACTCAGATGGCCCGCTGGGCCGTCCGTGAGGAGATCGCCACCACCGACTTTGCCAAATATGTCAAGCTGCCCCAGCAGGTAAAAAAAGAAAAAGCCATCTTTACAGATGACGAAATCGCGCTATTGGAAAAAGACGGCTCAGATGCCGCCAAGATCGCCCTTATGATGATTTACACCGGTATGCGCATCGGTGAATTGTTCTCCTTGCCGCTGAAAGACTACCATGAATCGTATGTGATCGGCGGCGAAAAGACAAAGGCCGGTAGAGACCGCGTCATTCCCATCCGCCCGGAGGGCAGGAAGTATTTTGCATATTTCGCCTCCCGCGCCACCGGCGACCTGCTCATTTCCGGCTACGATGGGCAGCGCATCCCCGCCAATTACCGCAAACGTGATTTCTATCCGTTGCTGGAAAAGCTCGGCATTCCAAAGCACACGCCCCACGCCACGCGCCACACTTACGCAACATGGGCAAGAAATGCAGGCATCCAGCCGGAGATTTTGCAGAAGATCATCGGTCACGCAAACTTCTCCACCACGGCGGACATTTACATCCATGCAGACGCGGAAAAGCTCATCTCCGCCGTTGAATCTGCAAGTAATTTGTAAGTAACCGAAAAAAACTAAAACCGCTTAAAACGGGTTCTTGTTATTGCTTTCCTGGAAACATTATCAAAACACAGCGAAAACCACGCAAAAACGTTGCGAAATTATATTGTCCATATTTGACGTGCATGGGGTCACAGGTTCGAGTCCTGTACCGCGCACCAAAAAAATCCCTGTAACCGCAACGGTTACAGGGATTTTCTTATTTCCTCCAAAACACGTTTGTAAGTAACGTGTAAGCAACGTTACCCGTTCTCGACAACGTGCATTGCCTGCCGCAGCGCTTCCTTTACGTTGGGATCGTCGGTGTCCTGCATCATGCGCTCGATCAGATCCTTTGCCTTGCCCTCATCACGGCTGTACCGGCCCATAGAATCCCTCTTGCGCCGATACGAGCTGCCTCTGTTGTAGGCGGTGCGCCCGGAAGACCAGTCGCGGGAATAGCCGTCATCGCGGGAATACCCATCGTCGCGGCTGTAGTCGCCGCTTTCAAACATGGCGATTTTGTCAATGTTCTTGATGGACGATGCCAGCTTGTGGATGGCGTCCAGGTCAGCAGCGCTCAGCTCCCGCTGGCCGGAAAACTCAGACAGCTCCTCACACAGCATCTCCCGGATACCGAAAAGCTCCTTCATGTTCATGTTGCCCCTCCTTTCAGCAGACGCGCTCCACGATCATGTTGCTATTGGCAAAGCTGATCGCCTGAGCGCTGGTGTTCTCCATCGCCACCGTTACGCAGCAGCCCTTCGGCACGTCCACGTTGGCAGCGACATAGATGTTGAAATAGTTCTCCACGGCGGCGGGCGTTACTGTCGCCACGGCGCTGGTCAGCGGCTCACCGTTAATAGCCAGCGCGGCGGAGATTGCACCCACCGTGCCGCCTGTGGGGATGGCAATGTTTCCGCCGAAGGACACGCGGAACCGTGCCTTACACTGGTTTGTCAGGCCGCGCAGGAACACCTGCCCGCTGCCCTCGCGGTGTACGATACAGGACTTGCCTGCAACGGCAGTTTCCGTCAGCGGCACATTCTGTCCGGCAGGAACAGAAACGATGTTGGTATTTACGTATTCAGCCAAAATACTCACTCCTTTCAAAATGCAGACGGCGGAGCTATTGCCCCGCCGCCTTTCAATATCAGCCCGGAGCTGAACAATTTCCGTTTTGGAAATAGATTCCTATGCAGTTGTCAGCAGCCGGAGCAGCCGGAGCAGCCGGTGTAGCTGCCAGCCCACGGGTTGCAGGATGCATACGCCGGGATGGGCGTAGGCCGCAGCTGGGAGATCAGATAGTTGTTCTGCGCAGCCTGAGACGCGGCCAGACGCAGCTCCTGATTTGCGCTCTCCAGATCGCGCATCTTGGAGTTGGTCAGGAAGTCCAGGATGGCGCGGCTATTGGCGTTCTGGTTCTCCACGATATCACGGGTGGCGTTCTGCACGGTGTTCCGCGTGTCACACGCCTGCGTCGCCATGTCATAGCGCACCTGCGCAACGGCGGCTCTGTTCTCGCAGCAGCAGTTTGCCGCCTGCATCTGCATAGCGCTGAGCTGCTGCATCAGTGCGGCCTGCTGGTTGGCGCGGGACAGCTCGGCATTGCCGAAGCCGGTCAACAGCGTGTTGTTCACGGCATAGAAGCCGTCGCACAACCCGTTATTGATGATATCCATCTTGCGCTCGATGTTGGAGAAGTCGGAGGCCAGCACATAGCCGTCCACCACGCCGCCGGAATTGCCAGCGTTGTTGCCCCAGCCGTTGCCGCCCCAGCCGCAGAACGCGAACAGGAACAGGATGATGAGGAACCACGCGCCGTCACCGCCAAAACCAAAGCCGTTACCGTTGCCATTGGCAGGGGCCACAGGCATGGTCATGGTGGGCATACCCTCGGAAATAGACATAGTATCACTCCTTTTTATTGATGTAATTTATCTGAATCGCGGCCACGATCAAGAAACAAGTTACGTTTTGTCTTACGTTTCGTCTTATGTTTTGCTTATTCCATAAGACTTTGAAATTGTTTCGCCATCTGCTGGAGCTGGTTCAACTGCTGCTGCGTAAGCTTGCCGCTCTGCAAAAGCTTTTCGACCTCCGCTTTAGGGTCTCCCTGGAAATTTGCCTTGAACTGCTTGAACTGCTGCACCATCTGCATAAAGCCGTTGTTGCCGCCCATTGCACCGAAAAACGGATTATTCATCGCTCTTTTCCTCCTTGCGCTTCTTGCCCTTCATTTCGCTCACAAGCGCCGCCAGCGCGTCAAACTCCTTACGGGTGACAAACTTATCATCCATTTTTTTAGTATCATGAGGTTTGTTTTCAGCTTCTTCCGTGTAATTAAACGTCCTCATTGGAATAGGCGTACCGCTTGCGTCTCGCTCCTTGATGTAAAAAACCGTCGAGTTTGTTTCGAAGATAATTACTCGAGAATTTGGGGCGACCATAAACCCGTTTGCCTCTTCTTTGCCCCCGCTAATCCACACAACGCTTGTCTGCATTTGTTGCGGTTGAGCCGTTTGCACAGGCATTTGTGGCTGCATCATTTGCTGCTGCCTCAGCTGGGCGAGGTTGTCCTGCATCGGCGACATATAGGGGTTTCCGTAGTATGGATAGTTCATGCTTCATCCGTCCTTTCCCAGTAATACAAGGGTGTTTCGGCTCCGGAATCCCATGTGTCGTGCCAGTCTCCGTCTATCACGCACACCACATGGGACACCAGCGCCAGCAGATATGTACCACGCGGGTGATCCATTGCAAAATCACTCACGGAATAGCTGTCCGAACAGTCATCCGGGATAATATGCCGTGTAAAGCCCAGCTTCTTGAGATACGCGCCCCACACGGTGTTGGCGCTGGGCATATCCGCAAGTGCCAGGCCCTGCATACAAAGCTGCACATACGTCTCATGCCAGCCCTGCCCCGTGGCGCGGCAGATCGCGCGAACAGGACAGTCTCCCACGTTCTTGCCGGAGGGATTCGGGTTATACCATACGAACATCACGACCACCTCTCTTTACCGCCAGCATACGGCAGATATCTCCGGAGAAAGCGTCAAGAAAAGGGCGAAAAAGTGCGTGTCGTTTTTTGTCGAACAATTTTTCTTGCGTTTCCCACTTGTGCGCATTACAATAAAAATACCCTGATTCCTTTCCTGCGTTCCATGTGCAGCAGGGAAGAAAAAAAGACACACCTACACGGTGTGTCTTTTTTCTGCTCTCAGGCCGTCGGCCATTTTTTTGTATGCGGTACGGCGGCGGCGCTTTACGCCGTCAACCGATACGTTCATACGGAACGCCTGCTCCACGCAGCTTCGTCCCCGCACGTCGCATTCCGCGATACACTGTGCCTCCTCCTGCGGCAAGTCAAAAGATTGGATCCACGCGATAGCTCTCTTGGGTGCCATGCTATGCAGCATAGCCCGTATTTCACGGTGCTCCTGGTTCATCCTGCTTTACGCAGGCTTGCGGATCGCCTTGCGGCGGGATGGTGCCATAGGATGGTTGCCCTATCGCCCGTTGCTCCTTTCCTTGATTTACGGTGCTCGCCACCGGTTTTTCAATTCCTTCACGGACTCAACGCCCTGCTCATTTTTCATGATGCCCTCCACGCCCTGTCGCACGTCTGACGCCTCATAGCCGTGCTCCAGCATCTCTTTATAGATCAGCCGCGCCGTCTCGGTGTCTTTGTCCTTCTGCGCCCGGTACAGCAGCTCGCACCACCGTTTTCGGTTTCCGGCGCTCCTGTCCATGCGATAGATCGCTTTTTCCATCTCAAACATTACCCGCACATTCCCTGTGTCGTTTGCGATGCTGCGAGCAATAGACCACATGTCGCGCCCCATGTTCCCAACGCTGATTCCAAAAACCTTGCTGCACATGAGCATGACCTGTTTCAGGTTGTAGGCCGTGGTGGTTTTTGAATCCCCGCCCAAGCCCTTGATAAAGGTTTTGGACGTTCTGATAATATCGTCTGCCGCCGCTGCATCCATACGGTCAACGGTGTAGCCCTGCAAGATAGACAAAATATCCTTCAGGTACGGAATACGGCCTACCGGATTTATGTTGCTGATAAGGTTTCCCCCCAGCACAACATTTTTCACGGCTTCGCCCGCATTTTTTTCATCACCGGAATAGCCGGTAAATGCTTCCAGAATACGTTCCGCCCAGTTCTTATCCTTGTCATCGTCCCGCAGACCGTCCACAATGGACTGCGCCAGTGCGTTCACCACGTCCGTCACCAGCAATGCGCCTACAGACCGCTTCAGCTGCTTCAGCGCCTTGCTGCGCTTATGCGGATTCGTTTCATACACCCATGCGTCGTAGGCCCGCATCAGGACGTTCAGGCTTTTCAGCGGCTCACCCATGAAAGACGTGGCCTGCCGCGTCAATGCGTCGCTGTCCCGCATGATCTGCGTGCGCTGCATAACGCCGTCCACCACCTGCGTCTGGTCGATCACATCCGTGAACAGCTCCGCCACCTGCCGGTAATACGCATCGCTGCCTACTTCCGTGTTTGTGTTTGCTGCCACCTGCCATTCGCAGGCGTTCCAGATTTTGCCCCACGTCACCGCGTCGGCCTTTCCGGCCAGTGCCATGCTCTTGTCGTTCAGCCATTCCCGCACGTTCCCGTCTGAACCGTATACCTCACGCGAAATGGTGTACCGGCTGCCCTGGTCAAAGCCGGACGTATCCTTGATCCCCGCAATAGCCGCCCACTTTCTGGCCTTGTCCCATCCGTTCCCAGCCGTCGCGCCTTTCGTAAGGCCCTTTGTCATGTTCTCCGGCTCCAGCACCACAGCCGCACGACAGTATGCCGTAGGCTGCTGGATGATCACACGCAGGTTCGCGCCAACCGCTGCGCCTTTCGTATTGCCCACGATGCGTTCCACGGTCCTTGTGGTAGAGCTGGCGCTTTTTACCATGCCGTTCTGCACATCCCGCATCAGGTTCCGCCAATAGCTCTGGGCCGCGTCGCCGTACACGCCGGACAGGACCTGCCGCACATTCTTCCCGGTCAGGTTGCCCATGCTGTCCCTGTACCGGTAGTTGTACAGACGGTTGATGTCCTCCATTGGAGCCAACAGTGTGGCATACTTGATCATATCGCTGGCGTTCTGCGCAAACACGTCATACGCGCCGCCGATGTCCAGCGCATTGCTGGCGTTGGGGGTCAGCGCCTTTGCACTGCCCATATTCTTGATCGACCGTGCGTTGTCCGCGTCCTTCTCCACGCTGGAGGCCACCGCATCCTTTGCAGCCTTGATGGGCCAGTAATTCTCCTCCTTGAACTTACGGTAGCCGTAGACCTGCATACTGGCCTCGTTGCCCCACTCCGCCAGTTTTGTGCTTGCCAGCTTTTGCAGACCGTTTGCCACTTTGATCTGCTCAGGCGTCAGCACGGAGGTGATGGCCTTGATGTCCTCCTCCGTCAGCAGAATGTTGTCGTTCCCGCGCGGGATCGCCTTCAACTTACCGTTCCGCTGGATCTCCGGCTGCACAATGCCGCCCACCGTCAGATGGTGCATAGCCTGTTCCCCGCGCCGCGCCAGATTGTACAGGTTCATGATCTGGTCGGTGGTCAGCGTCAGCTCCACACCACGGCTGGTGGTGAAGGTGTGCCGTTCACCCCGGTTTTTATACACGTCCGCATCCAGAAACTTTTTCGCCGCGTTCCGCAACTCCATCAGCATCACGTGCTCTCGGTCCTGCGCGTTCCGCAGCGTTCGGTATACCTGCATGCCGCCGTCGCCGTAGGCAGAGAAGAACGTATACGGATCTGCCATGTCCAGCGAAATTTTCCGGTTTCGCCGCTTCCGGCTCATGCTGCCCATCATAAGGCTTTCCGCCCACTCGCTGGTCCGTGCGTACTTCTGATTGGCAAGCGTCCGGTCGTAGCTGGTCAGCGTGGTCTCGATAGCACGCACCGTGTTCCACACGGTCTCCAGCTCCGTCACATTCATGTCAGCAATGCGCTTGCCGCCCAGCGCGGACAGAGAATCCAGCAGACCGCCGCTTTCCGTCAGCGCCGGGTCTACCACCATATTCCCCTCGTTGTCCAGAATATCATCATAGATCTGCTTGAGCCGGTCTGCCTCCAGCGTCCTTCTGGTGGGGTCGCCGTCCGCGTTTTTCCGCAGCCGCCCATTTTCGTCGTAGCTGTTCGCGCTCTCCAGGTTGATATTCCGCAGCAGGGCCGCCACCACTACGCGCAGCTCCTCCGGAATGTGCTGCTTGTCCGTGGGATTCACCAGTTTGCGGGAGATTGCGCCGGTGTGCCGTGCGATCCGCGCCCGCATCGCCGTTGCTTTTCGTCTTTCGCTGCCCTTCTTAGTCTTCTCGTTGTACTTTTTCCGCAGCGCGTTTACGTCGTCCCGGCGCTTCTGCCGCTCGCGGGACAGCATCTCACGCACACGACCGACGGCCTCCTGCTTCTCCAGCGCACGCCTGTCTGCATACGTTTTCTTCTGCCGCACCTGATCGGAAATCATGCCGTCGATCAGCTGATTGGCGATCTCCTGCACCGCCGCATCCCTGTATCCCTCAAAGGGATTGTGGTAAACGCTGTCAAGGCCATCCAGCACATCCCCGATTTGCAGCAGTTTGTCCGCCTCCGTATACACGTCGCTGGGGAAATAGCCCTCGCCGAACATCTCCGTCAGCTCGCCATACACGGTATCCACAGACGTGCCATTGGACTTGTTCAGTTTCAGCGTTCCCATGTGGCTCTTTCGAAAATCGCCGTAGTTTGCCATGTCCCCGCCGAACTGGATGGTCTGCCGCTTCAAATAGTCCCGAATTTCCAGCAGCTCCGCGCCGTACTCCGTCAGCTCAGAGGTGTTGTCCACAATGGCCTCCGCCACGGCCTTGGCGTGTGGCATCAAATCCTCCATCGTCACGTCCCGCTTCATCACAGCCTTGGCAAGCGCGTCCATCTCGCTCTGCACGTCCGCGTATTTCACATCGCTGCCGTACTCGCGGATGAGATTCTGCCCCAGCTTTTTCACGTCCCGCAGCACCACGGACGGTTCCTTGCTGATGCGCATTTCGCCTTTCAGCTCTTGTACCCGCTGCTTCAGTGCCTCGTTCTGCTTGGCCAGCGCGTTTCGCTCCTTTTTAAGTTCCCGCGCCTCGCGCTCCACCTCCGCCGCGCTTCGCAGCTGATAGCGGATATTGTTACTTTCTTTAAACCTCTTGACTTCTTTCTGAAACTGTGCTAAATTTTCCTTGAGGGATGCATCTGTTATGTCCCCCAGCCCTGCTGGCTGGGCTACCTCTGACAGGTTGCCTCTCTCTTTTTTGTTGTAATCAAGCACGCGTCCATCTTTAATGGCATTACGAATTAGTTTATCCCATCCAACACGCCCACCATTTTCAAAGAAATTACGTTCCGCAATAGTCAGGACAACGTGTGGTCGCATTTCTCTGTTTTCTGGAGAGATTGCTTTCCGCGAATAAAAACTTAGAACAGCGTACAGCGGCGCATCGTTGTTTCCATATTCCGGTAGCATCATAATAACCGCCGGGTTTCCATCCTTTGTTTTGGTAGATATAGTCATGATCGGCTCGTTGATGCTCATAATGGCTCGCGTCATTTTCTCCACACCCAGATCGTGGAAATGAACTTCCGCCCCTTTGTGCTGCGTTGGGCGTCCGTCCTGAATAGCTTGCGCCTTGCTGACCATGTTTTCGTAAGCATGGTCACGCTGAATGTAAATGTCTCCGTTGATCCCCAGCTTTTCACTGATATATCGGGGCATAATGCTGACAGGAATCAGCTGATTCTGCCGGGTAGCTTTTTCGTTTAACGCATCATACAGCGCTGTAGAAACCGCCTGTTCGCTGAAACTTTTCAAAGAAAACCGTTTATCGCCGTCGCCCTCACCGGCGGCGGTTTTTGCTTTCTCCGCCTGCCGCTCCGCCGCGTCAAAGGCCGCCTGCCACTGCTTTGCAATGTTTTCCAGCTCGACAAAGTCCTTGCCGTATGCCTCCTGCGCCGCCATGTCGCGGTATTTGCCGGTGAACGCGGTTTTGACCTTGGCAAGAAATTCTTTTAAGCTGTCCAGCAGTTTCTGTGCCGCCGTCCGGTTTTCCTTTGAGAACTTGGCAAACAGGGCTGCGTCGTCCAGCATATCACCGGCGAAGTCCGCCGCAAGTTCGTCCATCACATCGTCCCGCGTCAGCGTCACGCCCTCCTGCTCCGCCGTCTCCATGTACCGCTCCACGATCTCCGCCTCTGTGTCCGCGCCGTTTTCGCGCATCTTGTACTCCACCGCAGCCTGCCGGAACTTCCGGTATTCAGAGGGGGACAAGTCCTGCATTCGGTGGGTGATCTCATGTGCGGTCACGTTCAAAAGAGGCTTGCCGCTGTCAGCGGCGATTTGGATGAGATTCTGCTCTTTGATGTACTGGCCGTTGGCTCTGCCGCCCAGCACCTGATCCACGATCTTGATCCGGACGCCCAGCTTCTTGCCCCATGTGTTCAGCGTGGCGGCGGTGTCCTTCTTTGCTGCGATCAGATACCGACTGTACTCGTTGTCCGCCAGACCGGCACCCGCCGTGGTTGTCACAGATGCCACCTCCGCGTTCTCCCGTGCCACTTGCGCCCGTGCGTCCTCCAGCCCAGCATTGTACGCCGCGTACCGCTGCTCCGGCGTCAGCATCGCCGCGTACTTGCCCTTGGCCTTGTCCGCTTCGATGCCATTCAGTCCCGCGTTGTACACGCTGGAAAATCCTGCATACAGGGAAGGTGCGTCCTCTGCCGTCCGGCTCATTTCCTGATACGCCTTTTGCCCGTTTTCCAAAAAGCCGCCTACGCGCTTCTCTGCGCGTTTCTGCACAGCAGGGGAGGGAGGTGTAGCCCTCTGCGTTTCCTGCGTCACCTCGCGGCTTGCAAGCCCCGCAATGTCACGTTTTACCTGACTGATCGGCTTGTCCGTGTCCAGCTTCACGCCGGTGCGCTGCTCCAGCACCTCCACCGCCACCGGGTCACGGGCGATAGCCGCCGCCTGATTGCCGGTGATGGTCTCGCCCCGCGTCACAGCCTCCACCGCCTCCGCAGACTTTGCGTTCATCTCCGGCGCGGTGTTCTGCTGCACATCTCGGTTGTACTGCGCTTTTGCTGCGCCATACGCGACACGGTTGGCAAGGGCATTCACGCCCATTGTGCCGCCGGACAGCAATCCGCCGACGATAGCGCCTCCAGCAAACTCTTCGGCAGCGGTGCCTGGATCAAAAATCGCGTTTTCGTTTACGCCAAAATACGGATTATCGGCATCATATACCGCATTTTGCAGTGTTCGGTCGATGATGCCCTGCAGAACCTCCTCCTTGCCCTCGTCAAGCATGGTGTTCACCAGCGTCCGCCACGCCGCCTGGTTCGCCACCTTTCCGGGCAGGTTTTGGATACCGCCGCTGATCTCGATCTCCGACCCCAGAAGCGCGTTCCCGATGGCGTACAGCGCGGCCCGCTTGTCATCCACGCCCTCCTCCTTTGCGTCGTTGTAGCTGTGGGAGAAGATCTGCGCCGCGCTGGAGAGATAGTTGGGGTCCTTGGCCCGTGCCGCCGCCACATTCTTCAGCGTCTGCACCAGCGCGGGGGAACTCTTGGCCGCCGTCTGCGCTGCCAAGGTGCCCGCCTTTGCCGCCGCGCTGGTGCCGCCGGAGGCGAAGGCGATGGCCAGCGAGGGCAGCGCCTCCACCGCAGACGCCAACAGATTCTCCCCCTTCTCCGCATACTGGCCACCCTTGGCGGTGTTTTCCGCGTACTTCTGCTGCAGCCCCTCCTGTTCGAGGGCAATATTTTCGTCCCATGCGTTGAAAAAACCGCGCTCGTTCATCGGTGCGATATTTCCAAACAGCGCGTTCCAGCCCTTGGCCACCGTGCGCTCTCCAAAGGCCAGCGGCGTGGTCACATCTCGTGCGATAGCCGAAAGACCCATGCCTCCCGCTTTCAGCAGGCCCTTTCCATAGTTGTACCCCTTGTTGGCCTGCTTGTCCGCACCATAATTCCCCGCGCCAAGGGCGGAAATATTGTAGTCGTTTTGCTTTTTGGAGCTGAAATATTCCTTGTTTGCCTGCATTGCAGCCTTGTCCGTATGCCATGCAACGCCGTCAGAGGAGCCTTTGCTCGTATCAACACCGACATATGTGGCCTTTGGGCCGCGCTTTTCCTGCGCTGCAGAGGGGCCAAGCGTTCCGGTATATGTTACTTTTCGCTTTTTCCCGTTTCGTTCGGTATTCCCAACGTAAGTTACCTTCATACGGCCTCCTAATCAGAAACGTTAAAGCCCATTTTCTTAATATCCTGTTTTTGTTTCGGGCTAAGATCATCCCACACAGATTCTACCAACTGCGCCGCTCCCTCGGCATCCCCGGCATACAGCCGCCCACTTATTGTTCTCTGTATGTCGCTGAAAGAAGCAACGCCGCTGCCTGTCGCCTTTACCTTGTTGCCGGAATTTTCGATGCGCGGCCCGGTCCCTGCGGTAAAATCAAATTGATAATCCGCAGAATTGTTCTTCGTCTGCGCTGACGACCTTGCCGCTGCCTGCGCTGCTGCCTTCTGCGCGTTATAATCAGCCAAGCTGTCCCTGTACCGGTCATATTCGTCGTTGGCCAGATTGCGGTACAGGTTGGCGTTGTCCAGCAAATCGCTTCGATCCTGCGAGTACATCTGCCGTGCTACCTCCTCCAGCTGTGCCATGTACTGGTTGTACTGCTGCTGCGCCGCCGTGGTGGCATAGCTGGATGCAAGGCCGCCGGTGCGGCTGGCCACCTGACCAAGAACGTCCTGCATGCTCATCCGCCCGTTATTTCCGTACCGGTCAGCCAATGCCTGATACTGACTTCCCTTTGTCCAGTCATCATAGTTCATGCTGATCAGCTGTTTGGCCAACTCATTCAGCGTGTCCATGTACTCGCTGTTGTAGGTGGGCAGCTCGTCAATGCTGGCGGGGAGGGTTACCTGCTGATTCGATCCGTAAGATCCGCCGCTGGATGCCCCGCCTCTGCCGGTATCCGTCGGCAAGAAGGAAATGCCTGCGCCGCCACGGATCGCCCCGGCAAGAACAGCATCCGGGGAAAGTCCGCTCGGTGTTCGCGGAATAGCGCCGGTAATCGCCCCAGTTACCGCTGCGGTCGGTCCCGTGGTTGAATAGTTCCGAGGTGCCGCACCGGAAACGGCCCCTGCAATGCTTGGCGTGGGCGTTATGGTGCTCCGGGAGCCGTTGATGTTGCCAATGTTGTAGGGGCCGACCCCCCAAGATTTTTCAATGGCATTTGCCAAAGACGGCAGTGTGGTCTTTTTCTTCCCAATATCGTCGTATTTTTTTCTGATATCCATTATGTGCCCTCCGTGTTGTTGTTTTCCAGTGCCGTCACGCGCTGTTCCAGTGCCGTCACGCGGCCAGCCAGCGCAGTTTGGTCATTGCTCAGTGTCGTAACGCTTTGCAGCAGTGCAGATATGCTGGCACTGTGGCTGTTCACTGTGCTCTGCAATGCGGACACTGTGTTTTGAAGCGCAGTCAGCAAAATGTAAATCTCGGCACTGGAAACGCCTGCCGCACTGACTGTTTTGCCAACATTACTGATGGCCCAATCTGTCCGCTGACACATATACCTGATATAATCCTCGATGATTTGGAACGCAGTCTCAGGGTCTGATTTTGGTATAGCGTTTAGGCTCTCCGGAAATACGATCACGTCACATCACTCCCCAAAATAAATTCTCTGGATATACCGAGAACCGCGCACGGGCCTTTTCCCTCCAACCGAAGCTCAAATTTATCGCAACGGTTTGCAGCAAACCGCATCCGCGTCACATTGACCTCGCGTCCGATCAGTCTTCCGCACTCCTTCCACGGCTTTCCATCGCAGCGCATTTTGACGATCACATAGCTTCCCACCGGCAATTCCACCCGCATCAGCATCCGTGAATACGCTTTTTTCCCGTTCAGCGTTTCATACATCGGCGCAAATTGCACCATCCACATCTGCGTCTGCGGCGTTTCCTCTCCATCCAGCAGATAAATGTTTCCGCTGCCGTCCAGCATATAAAGCTGCCGACCCAGCCGCGCAAAATCTACCGCCTTTGTCTCATCCTCCAGCACCCAAATGCCTGTTTTGGTCTCGTACACCATCAGGCGGCTTGTGTCACCGTCTTTTACGCTCAGGTAATATCTGTCTCCGTCGTTTCCTGCCACCGCGTCCGAAAAAACTTTTTCGCCGAAATTCTCACTGATCAGCGTAGGCGTACCGCCGGAATAGGCGTACACCCCGTGAGGCCCTTTGTAAAACAGCGTGTCGTTAATGACCTGCTGGCTCTTGTGACACCCATCTTGCAGACCTTCCAGCTCGTAAGTGTACATGGAATATTCTGCCGGATAGCCGCCCAGCATTTTGTGCAGTTTTGTTTCCTTCCAAAACAACACGGAAGAGCTGAGCTTGCAGCATCCTGTAAATTTTCCATCCGTGCCGACCGCCAGCGTATAGGAATCCGTTGAAAGTCCTTCGTACACATAAAAGTTGGTGGGGTCTCCCAGCGCACTGGCGTACAGTGTCTGTGTTGTACTGTTGCACCCCCATAACCGGTTTTCGCTTTCGCAGATAAAATCAAGATCCGGAATTTTTCGCTCTATCTTGATGCTTGTGCTGGTTTCCGTCGCCTCTGTAAAGGTATTGTCCGCCACGGTGATTTCCTTGGCAGTGACGGCTTTGATCACAAAATCCTTATTGTTCGCGCTCTGCGTCACACAACCGGATAGCGTAACTCCGTCGCCCGCCTTGAAAAGCGTTGTCAGGTCCGTCCACCCGCTTACCGTCATTTTATTCTTCGTAAACTTGGCTTTGCTTCCCGTCACCGTCGCCGCCAGCGGCTTTATTTTTTTGGAGTTAATATCCAGATACACCTTGTCCGGCCATATCACCATCTTCGTGTTGATCACGGCGAACTGCTTTTGCCCTGCTGTCACTGTCCCGATCTTTTTCCCATCATACAGCAGAGATGTCCCCTGTACCACGACCAGCTTTCCCCATGCCGTCATTGCCGTGGCGTTCTTATAGGGGTCTTTTTTCACGCGGCCTTTTCTCGTGGTAATATAGGGCCACCGTCTGGCAGACACATTCAGGCTATCCCGTAAATCGCCGTCTTTCAGCGCATCCGACCAGTTGATGCCGCGCATCTGTACAATATCCACTTTGTTTGGCCGCAAATCATACGGCAATTCCGGCATTCGCATCACATCACCTGCACACTTCCGCCATACGCAGGGCAGTTGTTCCGCCGCCACCACGCCAGCGCCTCACCCAGCGCCTCGTCATACACGGCTTTGTCGTTGCCGTACAGCGCTGTTTCGTTGTTGTAGTAGTCAATTTGGCTGCACAGATACAGCACATATACCCGGTCATAGGGGGAAGGGAGCAGCAGCTCCCCGTCCCCCGTGGGCCAGTCGTGTACGCGAGATTCTGTGCATATCCGTTCTGCGATCTCCTTATCCAGTCCCATCACCCACGCCGCCTTTTGCTCGTCGCTGATGGTATTCATCCGCAGCTCATCCGCCTTGGAGATCGTTCCCGTTACTGTCATGCCGCACCTCCTTACTCCCCCAGCAGCTTGCCCCAGGTGCCTTTACCGGCGATACCGTCCGCACCAAGCTTGTACTTGGTCTGGAACTTCTTCAGCGCCGCCTCGGTGCCGCCGCCGAAGTCTCCGTCCGCACCGGCAGAGCCGCAGGAGAACCCGTAGGCGATCAGCGCCGCCTGCAGCGTCTTCACGTCCGCGCCCTTCATGCCGCGCCTGAGCATCCGTACCTGCATGGGCAGCGTCGCGTCCTTCTCCGCAGGCACCGGCACCGGCGCGTTGGCGCTCTCCACGAAGGGTACGCTCAGCGCCGCGCACAGCCCCTTGGCGATGGTCTCGCCGATCAGGGTGGTGTTGTCGATGATCCACTGCGCGATGCGGGGGACATCGTGGAAGTCCGTCTCGATGTACACCGTCGTGGCGGCAGGATGCTTCACCTCGTACAGTGCGGGGTATGCCCGGATAACATCCGGTGCACCCGGCGTCACAGGCCCCAGCACATCCAGCACCGCCTGACACGCCTTGTACCCGGCGCTGTTCCGGTCGCCGCTGTAACAGAACAGATGCGTACCGCTGGCCTTGCCGTTGCAGGCGTTGGAGTGGATGGGCACATGCAGGTCAGCCTTGAAGCGGTTGGACGCCGCCACACGGTTTGCCATAGTGTCGTACTGCCCCAGCATCACTTCCACACCGGAGCGCTCCAGCGCGGCCTTGCAAGCCTCTGCGATGCGCCCGCACTGGATGGCCTCGGTAGTGCCGCCCACCGCATAGCTGTTGCTTCGCTGGTTGCTGGGGGACAGAAACACCCTCTTAGCCATTGTTGCCAGCCTCCTTGTGGTACTGCGCCGTGCTGATGCACAGCACCGCGCCGAGGAACGTGTCCACGGCGGTGATGGTGGTCACCACCTCGTCAGCGTAGGGCCACGCCCATACCGCCGCCAGCGCCGCGTACAGCGTGGCCACGGCGGGCATAACGATGATGACCAGCCATTTCAGGATGTCGTATACCTTGTTGTTCAGTTTCATAACAAATTCCTTTCCGGCCTGTCGGCCTGTTCAATTTTTGTCTCACCGTATGGGCAGCTTCCGCACTTCCTCCATGACGCGCCGTGCGCTGCCGTTGCCGCCCATCTCCTCATACGGCTCGTAGAGGTACACCTGCAAGTTCTCATACTCGTCCTGTGTGACGTAGCCCCGCTCGATGTACACCATGCCGAGGTGGATAATGCGGTCGTGGGCCAGCCCCACCAGCATCTTCCGCTCCGCATCGTCTGCCTTGCTGCGCTTGGCCGTCAGCTCCATCCGCTTGAGGATCACCTTGCTCACCACGCCCCACAGGGCGGTGGAGGTCAACAGTGCCACAAGAAGCGGCACGCCGACATTTGTCCACACTTCCATCCGGTCACCTCCTACAACTCGGCGCTGAGCACGATCTGTGCCCCTTGCCGCATGAACAGGGCGTAGGTCTCGCCCGCCGTCAGGCCGCTGGACGTAAAGATCAGACTTCGCATGCTGCAAGCCCCGCCGGTCTGCATTGCCCAGCCGCCCGTGACCCTGGTGACGTCCTTCAAGGCGCTGGACGTTTTGCCCGCCTTGAAACGCGATACGCCGCCGGTTGGGATGGTGGGTGTAGGCGATATGCGCATGGGAACAGCCAGTGGGATGGGTACCCACAGGTCGACGGTGTTGTTGGCGTACCCGATGGCCACGCCGTTGCCGCTTGTGTCGTAGGGCGTGGCGATGACTTGCAGATAGCGCATACACTTGGTCAACTCCTCGCCGTAGTCGGGCATCTCGTTCAACACCCACGCGCCGCTGCTGTTCTGATGGGCCAGCGTCTGCTCCGTCCCCACCTCCAGTTTGACGGCCACGAGTTTTTTCCCCGCCGCCGTGACTGTGACCGTCTTGGTTGCGCTGTCGTAGGTCGGCACCACATCGCCCACTCCGGCCTGCGTCAGGGCAGATGCCGTCACAGTGCCGACCGGCGCAGTCTCCAACACCTGCTGCATGGTTCCGTTCAGCGTGATGCCGTCCGTGTTGATCGTCACGCTGCCGCTCACCAGCTTCCAGCGGTCCAGAAAATACCCTGCGCTGCTGATGGTGCCGCTGACGTCCCGCTGGTTCACCGGATCGCCGAAATACCAGTTGTCCAGCAGGTTCCTGTTGCAGGGCTGCACTTTGGCAGCGATGACGCTTCCGCTGATGGCGATACCATCGCCCGCCGTATACGGTGCAGGTGCGCCGATGTTTGACCGAGCCTGCGCCTTCTGGGCGTCGGTCAGAGTTTGCGGGGCATTGTACTTGACGGCGTTTTGTACGTCTGCAAGATCACGCCCAAATTGCGCCTCAGAGCCGACATAGCCACTGGCAGATGCCGTTTCGTATGCGCTTTTCCCGTCAGCCCCAGGGTCGCCCTGCGCACCGGGCGCACCGTCCTTGCCGGGAAGCCCTCGTTCGCCTTGTTTTCCTTCTGCACCGGCTGGGCCTGTCGCGCCCTGCGCGCCAGCTGGGCCGACCACCAGTCCCAAATCAATTTCAGGCATTTCCTGTTCCTCCTTACACTGTCAGTATTAAATGACCGGCGCTGTTAATGGAGAGATTCGGCGGTACGTTCCCCGTATAAGACAGGATCAGATGTCCGGTCTCATCGATCCGAAAACCATACATACCATCCGCCTCTACCACTGCGCCAGCTGGGCCGGTATCGCCCTTTTCGCCGGGCGCACCGTCCTTGCCGGGCGCACCGTCCTTGCCGGGCGCACCGTCCTTGCCGGGGATGCCCTGTTGTCCGGTGGCTCCTGTCGGGCCGGTTTTTCCTTTTCCGCTGATGCTGCTTTTGTAAAAGCTGCCGCTTTCCGAATCCCATAGCATCCAGTATCCGTCCCCGCCTAAATATGGGTATTTCCCAACGGCGCTTTCCGCCTTTGCTGCGGACTGTCCGGCTGAAACGGCGTCACTTTTTGCTGAAACGGCATCTTGTTTGGCGCTTTTCGCGCTTGCCGCCGCTTTCGTTTCGCTTTCTCTTGCGGCATTGGCGTTATATGCCGCGCTGATTTCACTTTGTTTAGCGGCATTTTTGCTTTTCTCGGCATCTTCGGCGGCGGATCGTGCATCCGCTATCGTTCCGATGATCGCTTCGATCTGTGTCTGCATCTGCGCTGCCTGTGTAGGCGGCACATCCTGTTCCGTTTCTGCGCTGCCGCTCCACTTGCTTTCGCCCACCGTAAAGGTGCCATATACCGCCGTAGTCGCCCTCGCCTCTTTGCCGCCGGAAGCCTCTGCCCCCTTGATGGCAAGTGCCATATCTCCCGCGTACTTTTTTGCCCCGTTCGGCACCGGCACAAGGTAGACGTTGGTGGTGCCGCTCTCCAACATTTGTGCAGCCAGCAGCACCTCCACGGTGTTCTCGCCCAGCGCGTCGCAGAACTGTACCGTTTTTGCCAGCCCATCCCACATAGGCGAGAACTCCATCCGAAGCACCACATCGTTGTGGCTTCCCGCCGCGCCGATCAGCACCTTGTCACCGGCGATGTATTCATTCTGTATTTTCAGCGGGATTGTTCTTGTCATGTTTCACGTCCTTTCTGCTGTGACACGGCGCAGCAAGTCAAAAGGGAAACGCCCCTCTTGCCTTGCTGCGCCGTGTCACAGCCATCTTTGTGTCTCGCGGTAGTATGCAGTTGTCAGTTCAGCTGCGCCTTGACCGCCTCATATTCCCGGCTCTTCTGCTCCAGCATCTCCGCCGTCGCCGCGTCCTGTGCCATAGAGCGGCGGATGATGTTGTACACCTCGCGGGGAATGCGGACGTGCTTGCCGCGCTGGATGCGGTACACCTTGCCGTTCCAGCCCACCACAATGTCGTCCTTGTACCGATCATCATCCTTGAACGCCCAGAACGGCACCATGCCGTCGTCGGAGGCTTCACCTGCCGCCATGCCGCGCATAACGGCCTCTGCTGCTTTCGCGGCCTCCTTGGCATCCTCAGCCTCCTTCTTGGCCTGAGCCAGCGCCTCATTGGCTGCTGCCAGCGCCTTTTCCATCTCCTCCGGAGTTCTCTGCTTCTTGTTGTCAGCCATGCTCATTCCTCCTTGCATTTTTGGTATGCGGAGGGGGATGACCCCCTCCGCGTTACCGTCAGTTCATCGCGCCGCTCTCAAAGGTAGAGGCGGATTCGATGCGCACCATGTACTGCTCCACCAGACGCTCCGCCACCTTGGTCAGCTTCCAGCCTGCGGTGGCACGCTGATTCAGCGGGTCAGCCGTACCGGAGGAACCCAGCTGCTTGACGATGTGCTGCAGGCCGCCGCCCTCCAGCTCCGTCACGCCGTAGGCGTCTGCGCCGAGGATCAGGGTAGAGTACACATCGCGGCCATTTGCGCCGCCCTCGCCGGGATAGATCACGGTGCTGGCGGCAGGCGTAGTGGCAGGCGCGGTCTTCACGGTGATGGTGGCAGCACCGGCAGCACCGGCAGCAGCGGACGCCACCTCCAGCAGCTCTCCGCCCACCAGAATGTCTCTGCCGGTCAGCGCCTTGGCCTGATTGGCGGAGAGCTTTTCGGTGATGGTAATGACCTTGCTGGCCGCGCTCTTCACTGTCAGGTTGCGGGCGCTTGCCTCGTCGCCGTCCTCGATCTTCAGGGGGGCGGCGTGGAAGATCTTGGCCTCGGTGGTCTCCACAAAGCGCACACCCTCGATCTTGCCGATCTCGCCCTCATAGATGCCATCGGGGTCGGAGTAGGTCTTCACATCCACCCACTTCTTGTCGTTCATCAGGTCGTAGGCGGTGTCGGGATGGATGATACCGGCAAAGTAGCCGTTGATCTTCTGTGCGTTCATGACCTTCAGGGCGCGTACAGCCTTGCGGATGTCGTCCACCGTCAGGTACTTGTTGTTCTCGGCGGTGCTGTCGCCGCCCACCAGCTCAGAGCGATCCTTCGCCCCACCGGCGTACACCACATTGGTGCCGCCAGCCAGCACCTCTCGGGTGATGGTGTCGGCGGTACGGCCTGCCTGAGATGCCAGCAGGCGGGTGGCCTGTACCAGGTTGTTGTCGATAGCCGTCAGCTCCAGAATGTCGGACAGTTCGATGTAACCGCCGTACTGCTTGATGGTGGCGCGGATCACGCCCATGCTCATCTTCTGCCCGGCGGGGGTCACACCTTCGGTCAGAGGCACCAGAGCCTTGGGCAGACTGTCGTACTTCCGGAACTCGATGGTTTTACCGCTGTTCTTGGGGATGGGGTGCTTCTGGCCAAACTGGTCATGGATCAGCTCCGGCTCGGCGAGGTTGATGAGGCGCATAGAGTAATACACCTTCATCTCATCGCTGAGACCGGGATCCAGCGTGGTATTGGTGTATGCGTCAAACAGGTTCAGCACCACCGGCATCAGGTACAGGTCGTTGTAAATTTTGTTCATGAAATAGCTCCTTTCCGCAAATCGCAGCGGAGCCGTAGGTCAAAAGGAAATGCGCTCCCCTCTTGCTACTCTCCGCTCGATCTCCTCAAAGTCCGCTCTCGTCAGCTTTGAGGGATCCGTTTTTGTAACAAACGCGCTGTTGGAGCTGGTGCCGTTCTCACTGGGACGATTTCCCTTGGCCCGAACGTTATCGGCCACCTTCTTCTCCGTGCTGGCGGCAGCGGCCTGTACCGCGTTGCCCATCAGCTCGTCAAAGTGCAGCACCTTGTAGGCGTGCTCCATCGGTGTACCGGCTTTCAGCAGGTTCACAAACTCGTCGTTTTGCAGCTCCTGCACAAGGTCAAAGTTCTGGTACATGGGATTGCCCCTCATGGCCTCCGCCTCCATGTACCACTTCTCGCTCTGCGCCCGGATCTGCGCCTCCTGCTGATGCATCTGCTGGCCGCGAAGCAGCTCGGCGTTCTCCCGCCGCAGACGGCGGAACTCCTTGTACTGCTCCTCGCTCATGCCCGCCTCCTCGGCGGCTTCACTCCAGTAGGCGTGGTCGTTGTCCACGGCCTCCAGCAGACGCTTTGCGTCCCCGTCCGCGATGCCGTAACGCTCCATCAGCGTATCCAGCACCGGCTGGTAAGACTGCATCCGCTTCTCCGTCTCCCGCGCCTCCTTGAAGCGCCGGTCGATCATCCGCTGTGTCTCTTGGGTGTACAGATCCTTGTACTCCCCATTGATCAGCTCCCGGAAAGCCTTTTTCTTGGCCTCCTGCGCGTCGGACGTGGTCTCCACGTCCTTCACCTTATCATCAGTCCCGGCGTCGGACTGTACTTCCGTCTGGCTCTCCGACTGTTTGCCGTACTTGACGTTGGCCAGTGCGCCCGATTTGCTCTGGCGGGTGGTACCGGAGCTTGCCTGTGTCTCGCCCTGTGCGGTGGCAGCTGTCGCCCCATCGCCGCCCTCGCCGTCAAAGAGGCAGAGGGAAATTCTGTAAAGGTACATATCTGTTCCTCCTTCAATTCGCGGGCATATCGCTCCCGTGCAGCGCTCCCCATCCACCCTTGCGGCGTGCGGCGGCTCGTTGCCGCCGTCACACCGCGCAGGTAGGGAGGAAGTATCTATATCATAGAAAGGGGGCGCGGTCTCCCGCACCCCTAAAACAAAAAATATTTTTATTTTTTTTCGATTTTTACGGAAATCGCCTCCGGCTTTGCCATTTCCAGCTGCAAAAAGCCGATTTTCAGCAGATCGTACAGCCACCTACCGCCGCGCCAGCGCAGGTACGCATCCCCGCTGTCCAGCCGTTCCAGCACCAGCTCCGCCTCCTGCGTATTGTGCAGCCATCCCGCAGCCGCGTACAAAAGACAGCTTACCGCCGCACACACGTCAGGGTATCCCGTGGCGTGTCCCTTGCACCTCACGGAGCAGCTGTCCCCGTGATGCAGTGTTACCTCCGTCATAGGCTGGGCGTGCTCCGCTTTGCCAATGCCTGCCCGTAGCCGGTCATAGGCGTCTGCGCCTCCATGATGCCGCTTGCAAGCTGGCTGGTGGCCTCCGCAGGTGCGCCGCCGCCAGTCTGCGCCGGTGCATCGCCCGCGCCCTCCTGCGGCAGGATAGCGCCCGTCAGCATGGCGATCTGCGACTGCATCTGCATCAGCATATTCAGCAGGGTCTGCCCCTGCATCACCTTTTCCCGCACGGTCTGGATACCCTCGAAGTCCATCATCTCCAGCGCCGTCAGACTGGCCTGCGCGTTATCCGGATTAAAGAATCCCATGGAGTACAACTCCTTGGCCCGCTCGTTCTGTTCCATGCGGGAGAAAGGATTCTTTTTCTGCGCCTTGATTTTGAGGTCAAACACCGGCTTGCGGTACATTTCGTTGCCCATCGTATCCAGCCCGGTCACCTGATCCTGCAAGCCCGCGTTGTCGAAATCTACGAACTGATACTCGTTGCCCTCGCCGGTAATGCGGAAGCTGCGGCTCACATCGTAAAACTGCCTTATCAGTTCCACGCACAGCGTGTTAATCTGGGTGTAGGCACGGTAGCTGGCGGAGATCATATCCCGGCTTGCCTTGTTTCCGGCCTCCTGCAAGGCGGCAATCGCCGCTGCCGCCGTCACGTTGGAGGTGCCGCCGGAGTTCACGTCGCGGTTTGCCGCCGTGTCCTTCATTTCCTCGATCTTCATCTGCGCCACCGTGACGTAGATATCACTGAGCGGCTGGGTGACGATCTCCTTGATCCTCTGGTCGCCGATCTCGCCGTTGACGTGTACCAGAGGGCGGTTCCAGTCGATAAATTCCTGCTCGTTGATGGCCGTACTCTCCGACACGAAGAAGCGCTTTTTGGTCGCCATCATCGCGTTTTCCAGAATGTTGGCGCTGAGCTTGTCAATGTATAGCTGGGGGTCTTTGCAGATCGCCACATAGCCAAAGCCGATAGGCGTACCCTTTTCCGGGTACATCACGTCCAGCACAACAGGGTACATCCCGTGGTCGTAAAAGCCCCGCTCCCGGTATTCCGGATCGTTCTCACTGGCATACAGCAGGGTAGACCCCACAAACTTGATGTAGTGCAGCGCCGTCCTGCCGCTGGGCGTCTTGACCTTGTAATACCAGTCCACCACCACGCTCTTTTCGCTGGTGTCCACGGTGTCATCGTAGATGTACTCCTTCACGTCCACGACCTTGCCCTTCTGCTTGCCCTTGAGCTGGGGGTACTCGCTGTCCAGCAGGTCGTTGTCCACCAGATCCACGATAAACAGGTTGCGGCTTTTTTGGATGTCCGTGATGCCCGGCTCCCAGAACAGGTTCAGCAAGTCGATGTTCCGGATCTCGATGTCGCCCAGCCCATTGTCCTTCCGGCTGTCCCAAAACACGCCGTATACCGCCGTTCCGTGCTTCAGCTTCTCCCACCAGTTGTCCGAGTACACCTGCTCAAAATGGTTGTATTCCTGCACCACCGGCAGGATCTGGCTCAACGTCTTGGCGCTCTGCTCGTCGCTGCGCTCACGGGGCAGCACCACCGGCTCCGGGTAGTTGTCCATCGCGTCCGCGTGCTTGTTTTGGATGGTGTTAAACAGCCACGCCGACGTAGGCTTTGGCTGGGGAGGGGAGGAGAGGACTTCCTTGCCGCTCTTATCCACCAGCTTGGCTTTACTCTGACCGATGCCCTCCCAGTGCCGCAGCTCCCACCACAACTCGTCGTTGACCACACGGCTCTCCAAATTGCCCTTGCCGTTTTTGTACCGCGTCAGCAGGTCGATACCGCGCTCCACGTCCTTTTCCGTAATGGTAGGCGTGTCGTCCGTCCGCTCCAGCAGCATCGCCGCCATCTCCGGCGGCATACCGTCCTCCGGCACAATGCCGGGGATGCCGTATCTCTCCATATCCTTTTCCCCCTTAATAGGTCTGATAAAATGCGTACCGGCTGGGCCTGTACTCGTCCTCCGTGTCCAGCGGCGAATAGGGCCGCTCCACGATGTGCCCCATATCTCTTGGCCCGATAGGGTTTTTCATGCACACATACCGCAGCTGGTCGTAGATATGATCCTCGCCGTCCGTGTCGATGTCCTCTACGTCCGTCTGGTCATAGACCAGGTTCGGCACCGTCCGGATAAAGTTTTTGCAGGTGGAGAACACATACAGCATCGGTACGCCGTCTGCGTCAAACGCCAGCCGGTGGTGGATCTGCATCTTGCCGTTGATCCGTGCATGGTCGCCCTTTTCAAAATAGACACGCTCCCGTTCCATCAGCGCTCCCACGCTTTCCGTGCCGTCGCTTTGCCAGATCGCCGGGTCGCCCACGCGGTGTATGTCCCGTCCCCGCAGGTTGGGGTCGTCCGCCTCGATGCGCCGTATCTCCTGCGCCACCTTGGTCGGCTCCCACATCACGCCGCGGTTGGGGGTCCCGTTGCAGCCGTAAAACTCCCGGATATGGTACATCCGCCGGTTTCTGTCCACCGCGTACCACCCCACGGAAAACGGACGGGAATAGCCCCAGTCCAGCCCGCACCAGATCACCCAGTCCTCCGGTATGCGGAACGGCTCGATGACGTGGGTGTTCTTCCTGTCCAGATAGTGTTCCCGGTCGTTTTTCCACTCCGTGAACACCTGCCCCTCGAAGCTGTCCCAGTTGCCGTACAGCAGGGCATTCCGCTCCGCCTCCGGCATACTGGCCAGCCGCTGCACATACAGCGGGTCATTTTCCATCAGGATCTTGTTGTCAAACACGGAGGACGGCACAAATATCCGCTGCTGCTGCCCCGTGTGCTTTTTCCCGTCCGGCGTATACCACATCGCCTCCTCTGTGATGGGCTGCATCGGCGGTGCCGCCGTGATAAACCGCTCCTTGACCCAGCCATGCCCGATGTTGCCGGGGTTGGCGGTGGAGCGCATATAGACCCGTGTTCCCGCCCCGTTGGGACGATTACGGGATTTCAAATAGTCGTATTCCTCCTGCGTAAAGTGCGTCAGCTCGTCAAACGCGATAAAGTCATACGCCTGCCCCTGATACTGTATCTTGTCCTGCGGTCGGTTCATGCTGCCAAACACGATTTGCGCACCGGACGGAAACCGCCATGTGTGGTTACTGCCGTTGTACCGTGCCTTGGGATACGCACGGGGGTAGTAGTTCAGCGTCTTGTCGATCAGCTCCCGCAGCTGGGGAAACGTCTTGCGCAGGATCAGCGCCTTGTACCACGGAATATGCACCTGCCGCAGCGCCTCGATGACCAGCGCATCGCTCTTGCCGCCGCCCGCCGCCCCGCCATACAGGGCTTCATATTCCGGCCTTGCCATAAATACGGCCTGCCGCTCCTGCGGCTTCCACACGATCTCAGGCATCCGTTTTTACCTCCGGCATCAGCACCACGCCGCCACCGCCATTATCCACAGCAGATCCCATTGTCGTCCACTTATCTATCAGTGTCCCGATCGCCGTCGTGATCTGGCTGGGCGTTGCTTCCGCCAGCTTCTCCGGGTCGTTCAGCGCCGCCAGCCCCTTGCCGATGATCTGGCACACCGTCTCCCGCTGGGCATCCATATATGCCAGCACGTCCACCGTGTTCTCTTCCTTTTTTTGTTCGCACTTTTCCACAATGTCTGCATTCGCCCGCACAAGGTTTTTCACCGTCGTCGCGGACACGCCGTTGATCTTCGCGGTGGCGCAGTAGTTGTTGGTCTGCACATAGTCCGCCAGTATTTTCTTTTTCTGTCGGTCTGTCAGCCGCGCAGCCATTGTCACCACTCCTTCGTTCCTGACGCACCGACCCCCCACCACTGGCCTTTGTCATTGGCACGTCTGTCCCAGGCTTCCGCCACACCCTAATGCTAATTTTTGTGCGTTTGCCCCGTCAGGGCGGAGCCGAAGCCCCGCCCCACAGGGTAGAAAAGAGGGGAAAAAAATGAATCGGCACGGGCAGGTTGCCCCTGCATATCCAGCATACCTATATGTATATCTCCCGCGCACCCCTCAAACGAAAAATTTTTTTATTTTTTTACTTTTCCCTCTTGACATACCACGCAATGCGTGGTAGTATATAGACAGTTCAAGAAACAGTGCAGCCGCACAGCGGCAGAAAGAGGAGGAACATCATGAAGAAGCTTATCGACACTGCCACCAACACCACGATCTGCGAGATCGTATCCAACCACAGCATGACGCTGGACGAGGCCATCGAGTGCGCAGGAGGCGAGATCATCAACGATGCCAACGACGAGCGTTGGTCCCCGGAGGAAAATGTCATTATCGATGGCGCGTACTATTGCTACGACGATCTGGATTTTGTCTACATTCCCGACGAGATCTCCCCCGTCGCCCACCGCTGACCACCCGCCATGCGAACGAAAAAATGCATCACCTGCGGCAAGGTGTTCTCCACAGACCGCGCCGAGCAGGCGAAGTGTGATGAATGCCTTGCCGCCACCAGATCCACCACCCTGCGCACCCGAACCTGCCACACCTGCGGGGCTGCCTTCACCGGCGGCCCCCGCGCCCGCTACTGTCCCACATGCCGGGCCGAGCGGCAGAAAGCCCGGGAGCGAAAGTACCAGGCCTCCGGTTACTCCCGGCACCTGGGAGACATCGATAACTGCGTGATCTGCGGCGGCGAGTATGTCATCCGATCCGGCCTGCAGAAGTATTGCCCCAAATGCGCACCGGATGCCGTCCGCGAAATCGACCGTGCGCAGGCCAACCGCTGGAACGCCGAACACGATTACCGCGCCAAGCGCCGTGAAACACCCCGCCGGGGCGTCAAGGTCTGTGTTGTCTGTAGCCGGGAGATCGTCCCCGGCACCCCCACCGTCACCTGCTCTCCGGAGTGCGCCGCCGCCCACCGGAAAGAGGCCCAGCTTCGCGCGGACGCCAAGCGCCGTGGCCAGAACAGGAAGAAATCGACGCCAACCGAAGCCAAAAAGGAGAAATTGCCATGATGACCGACAAACTGTTCTACACCATATTCGGCGACGCCATCGCTTCGCCCGACCGAGACACCTTTGTCTCCGACTGGTCGCTGTCCTCCGCTTGGGGCGATGCGCCGGACGCGGCCATCCCCGCAGACCGCATCGACCTGCTGGCGCGTCTCTGGGACGCCGCCCACCTGACGATCCGCGACATCCGTCAGCACACCGGCCTGTCCCAGGCGGCCTTTGCCACCCGGTACTGTATCCCCACCCGCACACTGGAGGACTGGGAGCGCGGCGTGAGGAGCTGCCCGGACTACCTGCGGCTCCTGCTGGCGCAGGCATCCGGCCTTTACACAAGACCATGACGTTGAAAAGAGGACACCTACATGGTGTCCTCTTTTTTATGTTTCCACGTCCTCCGGGAAAAATGTTTCACGGACGCCCTTGCACTCCGCCACGATGTATCGCCCCTTTGGATGCACATACACCACCGTTGCCTTGCGCACGGGGTACTGTTTTTCCGCCTTTCCGGAGCCGGGGAACGGGTCCGGCATCGTCAGAAAGCGGGCGCGAATCACATCACCCTTCTGCATTGTCCCTCCACGGCGTATCTACGCACTCCGGTTTTTTGCACCGCATTTCGATCGCCCACAAAATGTTCCACGCCGCCGCCAGCAGGTGATCTTCATCCTCCTGTCCGTCCAGATACTTCGCAGCGTGCCGCATAGCGCTGTCCATCAGACTGCTGGTGGGGATCCCTTTATCGACATTATGCACCCCGTACTTGATCGCCCCAGCCTCGCAGTGCTTGCTTACCTCGATGATCGCCGCCCAGGGAAGAAGATCCATGCGGCCTTTCCCGCTGTGCATGTCCCGCTGCGCCCCGGTGCTGAAGGTGGTACGCTCCCCGCTGTCCCTAATGTTCATGCTTGTCGTCCTTTCTCTCTCCGTAGGAGCAATAACGCATATCCCCGTTGCTGTTGATGTAAGAGAAGTGGTTGACTTCGCACATAAACCTCTTCCCGCCCTCAAATTCGTCTGCGATCAGGTAGTGCTTGCAGTCCTTACAACGTACCACCGGGGCAACATCAGCGGCGGGGATCTCGTCTAAGAGTTGTTCTGCGGCGTAGGCGTATTCGATATGCAACAGCCTCTTCGCCTTTTCCCTGTTAATGTATTCAGCCATTGTCAAAAATCCCATCCCACACTTCTTCATAGCCAGTCTTTTCGTAATCGATTTTCAGACGCTTTTCGCGGATCATGGCGTTCAGCGACCTGACACACGGGCGTCCATACGAATTATCCTCACAATAGTCACACATACTGCCGAATCCACAGCACCCAAAAGAGCTACCACCATCTGCACTGTGCCGGTCGCTCCATCTCTGGAAACCATTTTCCCACTTCCGTTTAGCTTTACCTGTGTTGTTACTTGATTGTTTCTCCGATGTGTCATATAACTGCATTTGGTCAGCCATTGTCAGTCCTCCTCCACATAGCACCAGCTCTGGGGCGGGCGCTTGAGGCGCAGGCTCTCGTTGCCGCAGGCGCTGTTATTCTCCCGGTGCATAGCGCAGCTTTCGCAGTAAAGGTCGTTGGGGCATACGCGCCGGAACTCGATCAGTTCCTTCGGCGTGTCGTAGATTTTCAGGTCGGAGATATGCAGGCCGTAGCCGGACTTCGACTTCAAATAGGCGTGCATATCGCCGAGGCTAAGGCACGACTGCCGCGCCACATCGTTTGTTGTCGGCTGACCCTCGCCTTTGACATAGTAGCTGCCGCCGGGTGAGCGCGTTTCCAGCTCATAGATGCGGTCGCAGGTAAACTCGCCAACGACTTTGCCACCGCCATAAAACTGCGGCTTCGGATAATCCGTTGCAATAAAGTCCTCGTGCGGGTACTTCGGCATCGTGCAGTAGATGTAGCACTTAAACGGCGTTTTCATCTTTAGGCGGGTCTTTCGCACCTCAATGGTCTTTTCGCCGTTGACGATCTTCTCGCACCACTTTGGGCGGATGCTTATCATTACAGATTTGCTCATTCTTTGCCCTCCATCAGCTCATATTTCGCACTGTCAGCGCAGTATACAGGATACACGCGCCCAGCCATTGCAAACTGGTAGCCCAGTCCCCCTTGCTGGCGATATTTACCACCAAACTGCCCAGCGCACCGGCTACCATCAGCAGCGGGAAAACAATTTTCAAAATTCCCATCACTCCACCTCCTGCATCCAGAACTCGCGGCGGCAGTCGGAACACATCTTTGTACAATTCGCGTATCTGCTCCGAAAATCAACGGAAATGCGCCTTGGGCATAGCATCAAGTCCCCACGTTCGTCAATTTCCGCCTCCGGGTACTGCTCCAGAAACACGCTCTGCCGAGTTTTGCGCGGGTGCAGCGCAGACCACGCTTCGACTTCTGCGACGACATCTTCTGCTTTCGTGTTATAATCGTTAATGCCTTTCTTGATACATCCAAGTGTATACATTCTTCTGCGCTCCTCGACAAACTTCACAGCGTCCATTTACTTTTCCTCCTTCTCCGCCACGGCCTTGGCAAACTGCGCCAGTCCATCACTCATGTCCGCGATCTGCGCATCCCGCCGCAGTACAGTGTCCCGCAGTCCGGCGTTTGCTTTCATCAGTGTCTCGATGTGCCGCTGCTGGTTCTCGATCAAATCAGCGGCGGCATCCAACACTCGTTCTTGGCAATGCTGCTTATCATTGTGGATTGTGCAGCCACGACACTCTCCCTCGGCACAGCACCGCAGCCCGGTCACGATCTCATCTCTGGTCATGTCATTCCTCCTCCGGAAAATGTTCCTTTGTCACGGCGATGGGAAACGGCTCGATCTCGCTTGCCCACCGCGCCGTACCTTTCCCGTGTATGCGCTCCCAGATCAGCGGAAAGCCCGCGATGCCATCAAATAAGCTTCCCAGCGTCGCGTCCTCCGGCAGATACCGCGCCATGCGCCGCAGCATCCAGTCCCAGAAGGGCAGGGCGATGGAGTTGCCCAGCGCCTTGTACTTCGGGCTGTCCGCGTCCTTGTGTTTCTTTCCCTTCTCATCCGTCCAGTCGCCAATGTCCACCCATCCGTCCGGGTATCCCTGCAAGCGTGTACATTCCAACGGCGTCAATCGGCGCACCACCATGTTCTGCACCGGGTATGTCTCCGCGTCCTCCCGGTACGCGCAGTTCGCCTTTTCCCGTATCGTGTGGCTCACGTCCGCACAGACGACTGCGTGGCTCACTTTGCTTTCTCCTGCTCGTAATGCGTTCTTCGTTTCGCTTTCTGCCCAGTTTTCTTCCATCGCGCTTTTGGGCTGGTATAAAACCGCCCGCGCCGCGTCCGGGGTTACGCCGCACACAAGGTCTGTGCTGTCCTTAAAGTCACGTTGCTTGCAACTGCTTGCAACCTCGGCGGCGCGGTAATCTCCAAACCCGTTCATCTGGTATGTAAGCGGCACTTGGTTTCCGCCCGTGCCCATCCTCGCCTGCAACGCCGGGACCTGCTCCCCGCACTCGCGGATGACGTCACAGGCGTGTGTCATGTCCAGCGCCACCACCGCGGGCTTATTCCCGCCGCACTCGGCGTTCAGTGTAGGAGACAGTTCCTCTTGATAGCCGATGCTCCGCGCCTGTTCACTATTGCCCAGCTTAAAACCGGCACACAATACACTGTCCCGCGCCATGCCGCCGTTTTCGTTGGCATTCAAGCTGTGCCATGCGCCATCCTGATCGTACACCCTTGCGCTCTGTGCGTCCCAAGGATTCAAACACGCAACCTCCGCGCACACCGCAGGGCGGTCTATTGTGTTCAGGGTGTAGCTCTCGTCCGTTTTCCAGCCTTTCCCGTTGCATCCGGCGGTATCGGCGAGGTCAATGCCGTTTCCTTGCAGACAGAAAATCGTCTGATCGTTTCCTCCGCCATCGTGGTTATGGCTCTCTCCGCCGCCCTGCCATCTGGTGGCTTTTCCGTTGATGGGGATAGCCGTTGCAAATACGCCATGCGAATGTGCAGCAGAAATGGTGTTCGCCGGGTCGCCCGGTTCTCCTACGCCAAATCCTGTTCCGCGCCCTAACGCTTTGCAGCGCGTAGCCACCATCAGGTTAATAGGCGTGGGCGTAAAAATCGTCTGGTCATTGCCCGTACCAAGCGTTCCGCTTTTCTCCGTCTGCACTAAAGCGCCTTTTCCTCCTCCGTCACAGCCCCCCCCTGATGCGGACTGCATAAGAAGCACCTCTTTCAGCCGCTCCGGCAGGTCCTTCCCCCGCCGCTCCGCTCTCCGCAGGATGCCCAGACACGCTTTCGCGGTCAAATTGTATTTGGGCAGCGGATTCACCTCCAAAATCTGCGACAACCGAGATTCTTCGGCGACGCTGTGGGGTCCCCAGACGGATAACATTTCCTGTACGGCTGTCTCGGATGGTTTTTCCCCAGTCCTTAGCGTCGTGAGTTCGCCAAGCGATAGACCACCCATCACCGTCAATGGCTCCTGCTTTTGTCCATTTCTGCTTGTCCGGCAGTCCAGATAGAGAAAATCCTGGTTCTGCGATACGCGCAATTTCTTCCAGCACGGCTGCGAAGTCTTTTCCTCTGTTGCTGCTGAATGCTCCGACAACGTTCTCCCAAACGAGAAACCGAGGTCGGACCATGTCACCTGTCCGTCCATTCCGTTTGTCCTCCGCTCTCATTTCTTTTACGATGCGCACCTGCTCCATAAACAAGCCGCTTCGCGCTCCCGCCAGTCCGGCGCGTTTTCCGGCGATGGATAAATCCTGTCTAACAAGGTGAACCACCTGTAATACACCAAATGGGTTCAATCTCTGCCCCATTTATTTTCGTAATATCGCCTAAATGTTTCACCTAAATCACCTCCTAATCTCCAAACACAACGCCGCACTCGTCCTTCAGCACGTCCTTGATGTGCTTCCGCTTGATGCGTCCTTCGTTTATCTCCTCCGCCAGTTTCTCCAGGCACTCGTACAGATACGCGATGCTCTGCGTGTCCCGGCTGTCCGCTGTCTCCTCCTGGACGTGCCAGCCGCACTTGTCGATAAGTGCCATCGCCACCATGTCCATGCACTCCTGCGTGCCTCTGCGCTTGCCGTCCATAAAAATCCGGTCGTCCCGGCTCAAATGCTGCTTGCCCATGTCAATACCTCACTCCGATGTAGTCCAGCACCCGCGCATAGCCGAGGCCGTCCTTCGTGGGCTTCCACAGCCCGTCCGTGTCAAATGCGCCGCCGCCGATGCAGATCGCATAGTGCGTCGGGTGCGTCAGTTTCATGCGCTGAAATCGGTTGATGCCTTTTTCAAGATGCGCCCCGAAACCGCAGAACATACAGCCCGTCCTCTGGCAACCCGTGCAGTGCAACTTGCAGTCGATCAGCGTAGCGCCGTAGTCGTTCTCGCCGTCGCTGGCCACGATGTCACCGTACACGCTGGCGTAGGGCAGTTGGTGGTCTACTATAAACCGCAGCACATCCTGTTCCGTCCAAAAGCTCATGGGCTTGCCCATCGGTCGCTTGCCCTCGAAGGCGTTGCACCCAGTATTCAGCCAATACGTCATGCGAAGTCTGCTTTCCTCCGCCATCGTCGCTGTTGTAGCCTGCTGCCCGGTTTTGTGTGCGTAGGTTTTTAGCGGTGACTTTTTCATAATGGCGCAGCACGTCGAGGAGATTACAAACGGTGCGTACAACAGATATTCCCATTTCTCGCAGTTGTAGACAGACGGCTGACCGTCTTTTCGCACGGCTTCCCCTCGCAGCCGCTTCATTCTCAAGCCGTTTGGGTTCCTGCGGGCTTCGCTGACATATCCCGCAACCTCTTTGCTCACAATGCTGTACCCGTACTTCGTCACAACCTGCCGGATGTTCATCTTCGGACGCAGACGGTGAAGATTTACGGTCACGCGGGGAAATTCCCTCCGCAGCCAGTCGGCGTACTCATTCACGAACTTCTGAATTTCAGGGTATTCCAGCCCTGTGTTCACGAACACCAGATTCAGCTCCCAGGGCGGTGTCCTGAAGCTCGACAGGTACCGCGCCGCCAGATACGCCAGTACCGTGCTGTCCTTGCCGCCGGAGAAACTGACATAGCACTGTCCGCCCCATGCGGTGTACCACTCGTCCAGCTTTTCGTAGGTGGTCAGTTCCTTTGCCGTCAAATCCAGCGCCATCAGTTTCCTTGCCGCCTCTTTTGTCAGCGGCGTATTTGTCGGCATTATCACTCGCCCTCCCCCAGACGCACCACCTCGTAGCAGCCGTAGCTGCCACCGTGCCGAAACGCCTTACAAATCGCCGCACGGACATTCTGATATTTCCGCCCGGACAGACGCGCCAGCTCCGCCGTGGTCGTACCCCACCAGCGGGGCAGGCGGTACTTATCACGGGTAACGATCATGTATACTGTCATGCTCACACCTCCCGGATGGCGAATCCGTACCGATTGCGGAACAGCTTTGCTTTCACGGCATACTCCCGCGTCCGCATCCCCTTCACGTCCTCCACCACCGGCAGCCAATCCCGCTGGCCGTAGCTGTCAGGAGCCGTCCGGCGCTCGTACACGAAGTCCGCAACGTAGTCGATACTTTTCACGCGGTCGCCCTCAAACGTCGTGTACGCCTCTTGCAAGCAGTACCGCACCTGCAATTTCAGCCCGCGTATCTCCCCGGCCTTTTGCAGCATCATCAGCGCATCGTAGCGCTCCGCCTCCTTCTTGCTGTCAAAGGTCAGCTTGCCGCGCCGCGTCTTCTGCGCCTTGTACTTGCTTGTCTTGCGCATCTTATCCATGACCTGCTTCTGTGCCGCAGGCCCCAGCCGCATCAGATCTTCACTGTTCATCCAACAACCCTCTTTTCTCCAGTCCGCGCTTGCTCATGGTGTAGCGCTTGATCGTCGTCATTTTCTGCTCTTTCCCGCAGCGCTGGCACACACCCTGCGCCCATTCGCGGAACGCTGGCTCGATGATGTATTCCGCCGCCATCTCCTGCAAACAGGCCACGCACAGCCGCGCTCTGGCCACGCGCCAGATGCCTTTATCCATCCAGCGCCTCCTTGGCCTCCTGCCACGTCATCCCGTGTTCCCGTGCATAGCGGGAGATACGGCCCAGCTTGCGCTCCTTGTGGACGTAATCCCGCATCCATGCGGTCTTTTTGTCACACACCTGCTGCACAGCGCCGAGGAGCGCCGCCGTGCGGCTTGCAAGCTCCGCCACGCGCTGTTTTATCTGCCCGACAACAGGTGGGAACCCTTTGCTGTCAGACGCGATAAACGCCCTCACAGCCGCAGCAACGGTGTTGTAACTGTCCTCGGCGAATATATCCGCCCACAGCGCCACCACGCCCTCCGCGTCCTGCCGCGTCATACCTCGGTAAAAGTTCGGGTATGCAGCCTGCAAAACGGCCATGATCTTCAACGTCTCGCCCTGTGTCATTGCCTCTCCTCCAGCATCTCCAGAAACACGTTGCCGCTTGCCTTGCTCACTGCGCCGTGGTCATTCTTCCAGCGCGTTTCCCAGTTCCGCACGGCGGCTTTCCAGTCCTTCATGCGGTTTTTGCCGACCATCCAGCCCTTCTGCTGGTAGAACGACACAAAGCGCTCTGCATTGACGTGATAGCCTTTCTCGCTGACATACGCTGCCACGTCGTCATCGGTCGGCGGTGTGAAGCGCGCCGCGCGTGTATCTCTCTTGCCATCGTCAGATGGCAGAGTATCGGTATCGGTTTCGGTATTGGTTTCGGTATTGCCATTTTTGCCATTGGCAGGAATGGCTGTGCTATCTTTGCCATTAGCAAAAATGCATTTGCCATTTTGCCATCTTGCAGCAGCACCGGCTTTACCCGCTTCGCTTCTCGCCGTGGATACATCCTCGTAGCTTGCCTTGAACCGATCTTCCTGCGCCATCACTCGCTTGGCATAAAATCTCTCATTGCCACAGAGCGCTATCTTCTCTCCCGTCATGCTGTATGCCAGCAATGCCCGCGTTAGACGACCGAACTCTGCATCGTTGAGCGCTTCCATCTCCTCTAAATAATCATAGGGGAGGGCAGCATAGTTTCTTGCCATTGCGCCACCCCTTAGTCCATAAGGGGGGGATCCTTCTTCATCGCCCCGATGACGTACACGCCGCGCTCCTTGTCCAGCGCCACCTGCACGGTGTAGTCCGTCAGCGCCTGTGTCACCAGCTCCGCAGGGATCTCCAGATGGTAGCCCCACAGTGTGTCGCAGTCCTCACGCTTCTCGCCGAACTGTACGGCACAGGCGGCGTAGTGCGCATCCATGCCGCGCCTGAACGCCTCGTTCACGCTCTCCGCGTCCTCGATGTGCTGCCTCTGGCGCTGTACGATGTTTTCCAGGTGCCGATTCTGCCGCCGCAGACCCTTGATCTCATCCTGCATCGTTCCCATTCTTTTCTTCCTTTCTCTCGTACTCGTCCGTCAGATGCCGTGCGATGGTGCAATGCTCCCACGCACCGGCACAGAATTGATTCATGAAGCGGGATGCCGCACCGCCCGTCTCGAAGCTGACGCGGCTTCCGCCCTCGCAGCAGACCCGCCGTTTCTCGCTGCTGGTGAAGTAGGGGCAGGTGTACCGCTTGTGCCAGTAATCCATGCCGCTTACCCCTCCCATCAGAACGGCAGGTCGCCGTCGTCCTCGATCTCGGTAAAGCCGGTGGGTCGCGCCGCGCCGCTGTCCGCGTCCCGTTTGGCGTCGCCAAAGTAGATGTTGTCCGCCAGCACCTCGGCGTTTCGGCGCTTGTTGCCGTCCTTGTCCGTCCAGTCCCGCAACTGCAAGCGCCCCTCCACCACGGCCATACGGCCCTTAGAGAAATACTTGGAGACAAACTCGGCGGTGTTGCGCCACGCCACCACGTCAATAAAATCCGTGTCCTTGGTGCCGTCCGCGTTCTTAAAGTCCCGGTCTACCGCCAGCGTGAAACTGGTGACGGCGGTGCCGTTCTGCGTCCTGCGCAGTTCCGGATCGCGGGTCAGGCGTCCCATAATGAAAATCTTGTTCAGCATTTCAAATCTCCTTATCCAATTCTTTTTGTTCCGCAAACTTGTACATCATATGTGCTGCATACGAAATGGCCTGCATTAGATCCAGTTCCCGTGTGCCTTTCACCTTGGAATAAGCCTTGCATATCTCCGTCCCCTGGAAATACATATGCAATACAACTTTTTCTGGAGAAAAATCCAACCCCAGCGTATACAGCCCAGCCTGACTGTTGGCTTTTGTAGGTTGAACGTCTTCCTTTTTCTGAAACGCGCCATTCTCCACTCCAAGCTCTCGCACTAACAGGTCGTATGTGTAGTCAGCCATATCGCCTGTGCAAGAGCACAGAAAGTTTGAGTTGCGACCGATGCGCCTACACACATCAGATTGCGTCATACCGTGCTCCCGAATATGCTTTTTTATAGCCGGGATATCAACCTTGATTCGTTTCATTTCTTTTCACCCATTCCTCTCATAAATAACTTTTTCCGAACTCGCGGCGGAAGTCCTCCTCCGTCCAGCCCTGCTCCTCCATTGCCTTGAGCTGCCCGTACCGCCTCAGACGCCGCATCTGGTCGCCGTTCTTATGTACCGCGCTGCGCCCGTTCCGGTGGCAGCGATTGCCGCACAGGTACACCACAAGACCGTACTTCTCGCTCTTCTTCCGATTCGCGCCGCCGAGAATGTGGTGGCGCTCCAGCGGGTCACTTGGGTCGTTCCGCCCGCACAAAAAGCATCGCTTGTCGTTCATACGCTCACTTCTCCCCACCGGCTCACAAGGGCATCCAGCTCTCGCGGCGTCATGGTCTCGATGCCGACATCCCGGCAGTCCTGCACGATGGCATCTATCAGCCGCGCCATCTGCTCCGTGTCGTATACGGAGCTGCCGTACCAAACGGTCACGTTCAGGCAGCCCTTGATTTTGCTGGGGCCGGTATCGGTCATCCATCCGATACCGTTCCGCTCCCAGCTCCGGCAGAACGCCTCCGCTGCCTTTTCCCGCAGGCACAGCACCTCGCTCACGCCGCCGATGCTCTGTATCTCCTGCCGGTATACCCTCTCTCTCGCAACGCCGTAGTGCGCCGCCAACTTGTCCAGCAGCACCCACGCATACCCGTTGGCATCCAGGCTCCGTCCCTTGCCCTTGAGGGTGGCGGTGTACTCCTTGCCCGGCTTCAGCGCATCACAGACCTCCATCGCCGCCTCCGGCGACTTCACCCGCAGGCAGAGCCACGCACCCTCGCTGTCCTGCGACCAACGCGCCGCGTCAACCGTTATCTGCCGCATGGTTGTTCTCCGCTCTCATGCAGCCCCAGCAGAGCCGCTTGCCGTACTTCTTTACCGCGTTCTCTACAATCTCGTTGGTTGGATACACACGATCCCCACACTTTACCGGTTTGATGGGCAGTCCGCAGCACTCACACAGCACTGGGGTCTCTGCCTTGTTCTCCTGTTTCTTTTCGCGCTTATTCGTCGCGTCCTCCTGTCGCTTGGCTTCGTCCGTGTCTGCGTCCTTGGTGTCGTCGATGCAGAACAGCCCATTCAATGCGTACTTTCTGGCGTAGCTGGATGCCATGCCGGTGATCTGGCTGTCATCCATGCCCTTCTTGTCCTGCGGCTCTCGGGCGTAGGCGTCCACCTCAACAAAACTGTCGCTCTCCTGATCGGCAAGCGTGGCTGTGGCGATAACGTAAAATCGCCCGGCAATTTCGCGCACCGCGTCGTTCAGTAAAAGTGTAGCTTTGTTCTTAACGCACAGGGGTTTTACCGCCTCAAGAATGTCCTCACAGCTCCGGTAGTTGTACTTGGCGAAGCTGTTGTACTGGCTCTTTGGCGCTTTGAGTTCCTGCTGGATCGCCGCCAGTTTCCCATAAATATTCAGCCCCATCACTTCACCCCCATGTTCATCCGCTCACACAGCTCCGCGCCGGTCACGGCCATGCCGGACTTCAGAAGCGGCGCAATGTCCGTCTTGCTCACCGTCGGCTGGGCATAGGTGATCTTGCCGTCGTACCCGTTGTCCATGCACCACTGCACCACCGCGTCCATGTCGGTGATCTCCACCGCCGTGCTCTTGCGGTATGTCACGGCGCATTTGGCCGTCTGGAATGCCGCGCCGCCCAGCGCCTTCTCTGCGTAGTCCAGCAGCTTCTCCCTCTTGCGCTCCAGCTCCTTTCGCCGCTCGGCAAGCTCCTTCTCCTCCTCGCGGATGGCCTTTGCCTCCGCCGCCAGATTCTTTGTCCAGCAGAGTACGCCCTCGATCTTGTCGTCCCGCGCCATTTGCAGTGCCTCGAACGCATCAAAATCCAGCACCTCGCCGGTTTCCTGGTCGATCAGGCTCTCCAGCTCTCGGTCGATGTGATACAAACTCATACTCATTTCTGTTCCTCCCATGCGTCCTTCGCTTCAATGCAGCAATCGCACCCCACGATGACGCCGTCCTTGTTCTTGTAGTAGGTGTCCGTCTCCTCCCCGCACACGGGGCAGACGGGCAGATCGTAGTCCTTCGGCTCTAAGGGCCGCTCCGGCTCCCAATACTGCATCACGCTTCTCATACCGGTCGACCCGCCGCTTTCAGCACGTCCCGCATCGGCTTTCTGGCCTTGAGGATGGACATGGCTCGCGCCGTGTCCCGCCTGTATTGCCGCCACAGGTCGCTCAGCTCGTCGCTCTGGTAATATCCGTCACCGTCGTTGCAGATCATCAAACCCTGCTTCTTTGCCTCGGCCACCGCCTTTCGCATCTTCCGGTCGGTGGTGTGCAGCGCCGCCGCCAGATCCTCACGGCTGATGGCGTTCCTGCGCCCCTTTGGGATCAGACCGGCGATCCGCTCCGTATCCGCCGTCCGCGGGGGAATGTCGGCTTTCTCGTCATCGCCGAACAGGTACGCCCTGCTTGTCCGCAGCGCCGCCTCCAGCGCTGTCATGACCTCCTCTGTGGGCAGGCACGCGCCGTTTTCAAACCGGCTCACCATGCTCACGTCCATCCGTGGGTCTGTCAGCTTCAGAATGCCGCTGACATCCTCCTGCGTCAGCCCCAGCTCCAGCCGCCTTTCTTTCAGTCGGTTCATTTCTGCACCTCCATCCACCGGCCGTTCTTAACGGTGTACCACACGCCTGGTTTCAGCGTTTTACCATCAACGATGCCAGCAAGGATGGCGGCGACCTCTCCATTATCCCTACGCTCTACGCAGACAATAGCGTTGCCGATATCGCCCATAACGTGACCAAAAAAGCCGGTTGTCATAGCCACACAGTATTTGCCGGTGGCGGATGCTGCGCCCCTCCAGCCGGTGGCGGATGCTGCGCCACTCCAGCCGGTGGCAGATGCTGCGCCCCTAACGCCGGTGGCGGATGCTGCGCCCCTCCGGCCGGTGGCAGATGCTGCGCCA
>ENA-OPCM01000227-OPCM01000227.1-human-gut-metagenome-genome-assembly--contig:-NODE-227-length-42921-cov-3.899594_pt1 | contig 42921 bp, 36 predicted proteins | sample MGYA00241252_ERZ501484 | MGnify/ENA primary metagenome ERZ501484 (study PRJEB25962, sample SAMEA2042583) | human gut metagenome | biome: human gut; feature: human-associated habitat; material: faeces...
TTCGTCTACAGAAACCAACCTGCCATACATCACGGCAGAAGGCGGTGTGCCAAAGCATTTGGTAAAGACTCTCACACGTTCACAGTTTGAGCAGCTGGCCCACAACCTGATTCAGGCTTGTCTCGTGCCATGCCAGAACGCTATCCGCGACGCAAAGCTCCAGACTTCAGATATCGACGAGGTAATCCTCGTAGGTGGTTCAAGCCGTATACCAGCAGTGCAGACTCTCGTGAAGAACTACTTCGGCAAAGAGCCTTCAAAGGGCGTTAACCCAGACGAGGTGGTTGCAGTGGGTGCTGCTATCCAGGGTGCCATCCTCAACAAGGAAGAGGGTGTGGGCGACATCGTATTGCTCGACGTTACTCCTCTGACTCTCGGTATCGAGACAATGGGTGGCGTGATGACAAAGCTTATCGACGCAAACACCACAATCCCTTGCAAGAAGAGCGAGACATTCTCTACAGCGGCCGACAACCAGACTGCCGTGACCATCCACGTGCTGCAGGGTGAGCGTCCGATGGCTGCCCAAAACAAGAGTATCGGTCAGTTCAACCTCGAGGGAATCGCACCGGCTCGTCGTGGTGTGCCACAGATTGAGGTGACATTCGATATCGATGCTAACGGTATCCTCAACGTTTCTGCAAAGGACAAGGCCACCGGTAAGGAGCAGGCAATACGTATCGAGGCTTCGTCAGGACTGAGCGAGGATGAGATCAACCGCATGAAGGCTGAGGCTGAGGCTAACGCCGCTGCCGACAAGGCTGAGCGCGAGAAGATCGACAAGATGAACCAGGCTGACTCTATGATATTCACCACAGAGAACTTCCTGAAGGACAATGGCGACAAGATTCCTGCCGACCAGAAGCCAGGCATCGAGCAGGCTCTCCAGCAGCTCAAGGATGCTCACAAGAGTGGTGACGTGGCTGCCATCGACACTGCCATCAATAACCTCAACACCGTTATGCAGGCTGCCTCACAGCAGATGTATCAGGGTGCCCAGGGTGCTCAGCCAGGTGCTGGCGCAGGTGCCGGCTTCAACGGAGCCAACGCTGGTGGCACCCAGAACAACGCCGGCTCACAGAGCAACGGTGCCGACGACGTTCAGGACGCTGACTTCGAGGAGGTTAAGTAAGTATAGATAACTACTGAAAGGTATAGATAGATAAATCCGCATAGCTCAATGAGTTATGCGGATTTTCTTTTTAGTTAAACTTTGTATTTCTTTTGTTATATTCGGATATTTGCTTTATTTTTGCACCATATTTGTACCAACACTTATTGGTAGATAATGTGACACTTAATAACAATAGTAATAATAAAACAGAACTGTATGGGTGCAGCAAAGTTTGAGATAACAAGGAAATGCAAGATTTGCGGTGAGCCATTCGTCGCAAAGACTATCACGTCTTGGTATTGCTCACCAAGATGTTCTAAAGTTGCATTTAAACGCAGAAAAGATGAAGAGAAAAGAAATGAGCGTTTGGATGCTATAGCCAAATCTATTCCCAAAGACCAAGAGTACATTACAGTACCAGAGGCATATTCCATGTTTGGAATCAGTAAAGAGACACTATATCGTTTAATTCGTAAAGGTGTTATTCCAAGTGTGAATGCAGGTCAGCGCCAAACACGAGTAAGCAAAGAAACGCTTATGGAGATGTACCCTCTAAGGAAGAGTTTGCTTAAGAAGCAGCCCAAGCCCATTCCCAAGCTGTATAGTTTGGAACCAAAGGATTGCTATACGATACAGCAAGCGTGTGAGAAATATCACATGAATGATAGTACACTCTATCTTCAAATCAGAAAGTTTTCAATTCCGACTCGGCAAATCGGCAATTTCGTATATGTGCCCAAGAAGGAAATAGACAACCTCTATAAATAAGCATCCCTATGAAGAAATCTCTATCCCACACCCGTGTTTCCGTGAAACTTCGCAAGGCAGAGTTTCGCAAGGAATGGTATCTTTACATAGAGTCATATCCGGTTATATCCAAAAACGGTGGCAAGCCACAGCGAGTTCGCGAGTATGTCAACCGTACTATAACCACTCCGATATGGGACAAAAGCAGAACGGCAAGAACAGCTTCCGACGGAAGTGTAACATATAAGCCGAAACGTGATGTCAATGGTGTCATCCTCTGCAAGTCGGAGCTTGACCAAGAATCATGCATCTATGCAGACAAGGTCAGGGCTATTAGACAAAAGGAATACGATACCGCAGGACTTTACTCTGAATCAGAAGCCTCCTTATTGGAACAGAAAGAGAAATCGCAATGCGATTTTATTACATATTTCAAGAGTATAATAGATATTCGGCACAGGAATAGTTCAGACTCTATTATCGTAAATTGGAATCGTGTATATGCACTGATGCTCATCTTTACCGACAATCAGCCAATGATCTTTGCCAACATAGACACAAAGCTGGTTGAGGATTTTAGGTTGTTCCTTTTGGATGCTCCACAAGGAGGTAACAAGAAAGGGACAATCTCGCAAAATACGGCTTCCACCTATTTTGCAATATTCAAGGCTGGATTAAAGCAAGCGTTTGTTGATGGATATTTTGTATCTGATATTGCAGCTAAGATAAAAGGTATAAAAGAGAAAGAGGCAAGAAGGGAGCATCTTACCTTAGAGGAACTTAACCGATTGGTTTGTACACCATGCGACAATCCCACTATCAAACGTGCAGCCCTTTTCTCTGCTTTGACAGGTCTTCGACATTGTGACATTATGAAAATGACATGGAAAGAGTTGACAAAGGAAGGCACTCACTATCGCATCAACTTCGACCAAAAGAAGACAAAGGGCGTTGAGTACATGCCTATTTCTGAGCAAGCGTATGATCTATGTGGAGAACCTGGGCATCCTGACCAATTAGTATTTGAAGGTCTGCCTGCCCCATCCTGGATTTCCAAACCTTTGGCAAAATGGATTGAGGCATCAGGAATCACTAAGCATATCACTTTCCATTGCTTCCGCCATACTTATGCTACGCTCCAGTTGAGCAATGGCACAGACATTTTCACGGTAAGTACGATGTTGGGACATACCAATGTTCGTACAACGCAGAGATACACAAAGTTGTAGATGAAAAGAAAGAGAATGCAGCCGACGCAATCAAGATAGACTTGGCTGCTATCAAGTAACATATTCACCTATATTATATATGGCAAACATAATTGAAGAAATAATCAAGCGTTTACAAAGAGTAAACCATATCATAGCATCACGAACAAATGTATCAGACATTACATTTGTCGATGCTTGTGTGATAGCACAATTCTATCACGATTATCAGAACACCAACGGCATCATTGATGATGTTGAGAATTTGGCACGTCAAGACGGAAAATCCCTCTATGAAAGCGCTATAGGCTTAAAGAAGGAGGTGGATAAGTTTGTCTCTCTTGATTTGAGTGTTTGGAACGCATTGGATTTCATAAATATGGAACAGTCTCACTTGAAAGAATATAAAGAGAGATGGGATGCGGCCAAAGATAAAGCAACGAATCTGTGGAGAAAGTATCAAACTGAAAGTAACAGACTTGATATGATGGATTTTAATTCAGAGGACTTCAAGACATTGGATGCACAGTGTGATAATACGAAATTGGCATACGACGAATCGCATAGGCAAGGAGAAGAACTATATGGCATATATAGGCAGGAGCAATTTAAGTGTGGACAGGTGCATTATTTTGAGATGCAATTTCTGGAGTTGCTGATTCGTAAAATATCAAAATTAGTAGATGTCATCCTAAAAAATGGAGAATACTTGGAGAAGGAGGTATAGACATGATTGATAAATCTTTAATACTGAAAGAAATAGCTCAGTTGAGGGATATTGTCAACCTTGGCGTTTGTGTTGGAATTTATCAGACTTGTAATGGCAAGCAGTTCAAGCACATGCCCGCAAGCGACTTCATCAATTTTTTGAATCTCAAATTAGATAAAGCCAAAATCCATCCACTGCCTCGACAAAAACAACGTATTTGCTATATGTTGTTTGCTGTTTCACACACCATAGCTTTGTCAGATTCCCCAAAACATTGGATTGAAAGTATGTTGGAACTATGCGATATTTCTATGGAATATTACGACAAGCATCATAAAGATTTCCTTAGTGTTGGAGTTTCGGAAAAGAACAAAGAATACAAAGAAATAATAGATGAATCCATAAAAAGGAGTTACTAAGTGTGGATATCCCCACCATTCCACGCTTTTCCACAAAACTTACATTGTTTAACTATTGACAGATGCGTTATTCACTTATTATCAAGCGAATAGCGCATCTGTCATTTTTATATCCCCACAAAGTCCCACGTATTGCCACACAAACGTAGATGTACCTTTGCACACAGAAACAAATATTGATAAATATGCAACAAGAAAACATCACGTTTAATGACATGCCTCAGATGTTGGCTGTCATGTATGCCAAACTTAATGAGTTGGGTGATAAGGTGGACAAACTGATACCACCAAAGAAGAGTGAAGAACAGCAATGGTTCAATGTAGCTGATCTCATAGAGTTTTTGCCTACTCACCCGGCAGAACAGACCATCTATGGTTGGACGAGTGCAAGAAAGATACCATTTCACAAGAAAGGAAAGAATATCATTTTTAACAAGGCAGAAATAGAAGAATGGCTGAAAAGCGGTACTTATCGAAAATCGGAAGCAGATTTGGAGAATGAAGCCATAGCTTTTATAAACAACAAGCGTTATGGAAGGAAATAAGGAAGAATATATTAGAGTGGGTACTTGTCTGTACAAGATTGCCCAACAACCATTAGCTAATGGTACTTGCACATTGCGTCGCATCCCATGGAGTTTTGGCACTATCCGACAGGATTATGGTAAGAACAATACGCCACCTATTCGGAAATATGACGGTTTTTGTACTGTTCCCAGCCATACCGATTATCATAAAGAGATTGGCGGTTTCTACAATTTGTATGAGCCCATTGACCACATACCATCAGAAGGAGAGTTTCCAGACATTATGAAACTGATACACCATATCTTTGGTGAACAGTATGAATTGGGGATGGATTATATGCAGTTGCTCTATGCCAAACCTACGCAGAAGCTACCAATATTACTATTGGTATCAGAAGAGCGCAATACAGGCAAGACTACTTTCTTGAATTTTCTCAAGGCGATGTTTGAAGACAATGTAACTTTCAATACCAATGAGGACTTTCGAAGCCAATTTAATGCAGATTGGGCAGGTAAGTTACTTATTGTTGTTGACGAGGTGCTGCTATGCCGACGAGAAGACTCAGAACGCCTAAAGAATTTGAGCACAGCACAGACATACAAGGTTGAAGCCAAAGGCAAGGACAGACAAGAAGTGAATTTCTTCGCCAAGTTCGTTTTGTGCTCCAATAATGAGCTTTTCCCAGTTATCATTGATACCGGAGAGACACGTTATTGGGTGCGCAAGATAATGCCGTTGGAAAGCGATGACACGAACTTCTTGCAGAAGTTGAAAGCGCAAATTCCAGCTTTCTTGTATTACTTGCAACATCGGGCACTATATAGCACTAAAGAGAGTCGTATGTGGTTCAATCCTGCACTCATTCATACAGAGGCACTTGACCGTATCGTGCAATGCAACCGCAACCATACGGAGATTGATCTCGTAGAGTTATTGCGTAGTATTATGGAATGTCAGAAAGTGGACAAGGTTTCATTTATACCACAAGACCTGCTGCCATTGCTTTCGATTAATGGGGTAAAGGTGGAATTGTGGCATATTCGTAAAGTAGTGAAGGAGTTATGGCGATTGAAGCCTGCGCCAAACGCACTCTCATATACGACATACCAATACGACTACTCGAAGCCAACAAAATTTGGTGCCGTGAATCGGGTGGGACGTTACTATACCGTGACTAAGGAATTCATAGAATCATTAAACATATAATCTCTGTTGATTTGTTGAAATGATGAAAAGAAAAAGTTAGGTACAGAGGCATAGACACTTATGCTTCAACAAAAGTTCAACAAAGGCTCAACGTCTTTCTCTTTTCATTATATATTCTCAACAATTCAACAACTCAACAACAAATTAACGATGAATACATTCGATAATAAGCATATACAGATAATTGACTTTCTTGCAAGTTACCATTATCAGCCTACTGCAAAGAAAGGGGCAAACTGGTGGTATTTGTCTCCATTGCATGATGAAGAAACAGCATCATTCAAGGTGGACATCAATAAAAATGTTTGGTACGATTTCGGATTGGGTAAAGGTGGTGGAGTTAAAACCTTAATAGAGCTGTTGTTTCATCCAAACAACTTTCAAGATTATCTTCGGAACTTAACGATTGCCAATCCTGTTCAACAAATACAAGAAACGAAGACGGCAGATGGCATAGCTTTTACCAATATAGAAACTGAGGAGCTGAACCATTATGCCCTGTACAAATATGTTGCACAAAGAGGTATAACTTGGAATGTGGCAAAACGGTATTGTAAGGAAGTTCATTATCGTAGTCATGGCAGAAACTATTTTGCATTGGGCTTTCCAAATCGCGCGGGTGGTTACGAGATCCGCAATGCTTATTTCAAAGGTTGCATCTCTCCAAAGGATATTTCTGTAATATCACAAGGTAACGAAGTCTGCCATGTATTTGAAGGTTTCATAGACTTCCTATCTTATGTTGTGTTGCATGGAGATTGTGATGCCGTTGTGTTGAACTCTGTAATTAATGTTCCTAAGTGTATTGAGATCTTGGACAAGTACAACTGCATCTATTGTCATTTGGATAATGATGAAGCAGGACGTAATGCAACCTTGCAACTCAAAGCAAATTGCAGAAGCCAGACGATTGATGCTTCAGACGAATATGCAGGAGATAAGGACTTGAATGAATACCTCTGCAAGAGAAAGGTGGAAACAGTTAATACAAGGCAACATTATAGCTCCAAGCGATAAATGTTTCACTATGGTCAAAAACATGCGTTAGCAAATTATTAAGTTCTTTCGGGAGCAAGTTTGTGTTTTCGATATACGAAAACTATTCCAATCGGTATATCCGATTGTGCTATTGCCTTTGCCTATCAAGCATATGGCAAAGGTCAATACCTATTGAGAAACTTGTTCCCTCAAGAACTGGAATCAAAAAGAATAAGAGATATAATGGCAAAACATGTTATCAACAATCCAGGAGGACGCAAGCCTCTCCCTGAAGATGAAAAGTATGGCAAGCCCATACCAGTTCGTTTCACACCAAAACAGTTTGTCCGTATCAAACGCAAGGCTGGAGAGATGCCCATAAGTACCTACATTCGTGAAGGCGCACTTCATGCCATCGTGCGCCAACCTGTTTCGAAGGAGTTGATGAAAGAGATAAGAGATTTGAATAATCTTGGAACGAATATCAATACCTTGGTTAAGCTTGCTCACCAAGCAGGGCTTATGACCATTGCAGACAAAGCCAACGAAGCCCTTGATGGAGTCAATGCTATTCTCCATCAAGCTCGTCTTAAAATCAAAGAGAAAGAAGACGAACAAGAAAATCAAAGTTAAACTACAAAACACGACAGCATATGTATGGTAAAATACTTCATGGAGCATCATTCGGTGGGCTTATCAACTACATTAACGACCCACGCAAAAATGCGACACTGGTTGCTTCAAGTGACGGAATCAATCTCACGAATAACCAAACCATAACAGATAGTTTCGTGATGCAGGCAGGTTTGAGTGCTCGAACCAAGAAACCTGTAGGTCACTTTATCTTATCGTTTTCACCCCATGATGCACTACGCATTAATGACGATCTGTTAGGTCAAATAGTCAACGAATACTTGAAGAGCATGGGATATGACGACAATCAATTTGTCGCATTCCGTCATTTCGACAAAGAGCACCCACATGTTCATATCATGGTAAATCGAGTAAACTTTAAAGGCAAATGCACCAAAGGCTCACATGAGAAAGACAAGAACATAAAAGTGTGTAAAGAATTGACTGAGCAATATGGCTTATATATCGCAAGAGGAAAAGAGGCTATCAAAGAAAGAAAACTTCGCTCAATGGATGCCATCCGTTATCAGATGTTGCATCGAGTAAGCGAATCGTTGCAAGTCTCTCGAAGTTGGAAAGAATTTGAGAATGAATTGTCAAAAGCAGGAATCCGTTTGCGCTTCCGATATAATACTAAGACAAACGGTATAGAAGGAATATCTTTCACTCTTGCCAAGGAAAATATCAGCAGCAAGATGAAACATGACATCTCTTATAGTGGCAAGCAATTGGATTCATCACTCACTCTTGCATGTATTTGCAAGAAGCTTGGCAACCCTATAGCTATCGTTCATGAACAGGCAAGAGATATGTATGACGATGCTCGGCAAGAATGGTACTATTCGCATAATGCCTATGAGGTAAGAGATATAGATAGAGTATTTCCCGATTTCGATTTGCGTTTTCCTTGGCAAGCCCAAGCAAGAATGTATGATGCCCCGCAGATGTGTGGCAACGAACAGACTTTGGAACAAGACTTCTTTGATGAATTGTACCAAGCAGCAGATGACGTTTCCGATATAGGCAAAGGAGCGATTCAAGTAGGACTCACTTCCCTTGGAGCCATTCTCTTTCCTCCATATCAACCTGCCATATCTGCAGGTGGTGGAGGCACGTCTTCTAAACTTGGTTGGGGAGATGATGACAAATACAAAAAAAAATATAGCAGTAGAAGTCGCAGCTTCGGAAGAGGCAGGCGTTAATCAAACTTATAAACATCAACAATATGGCTAAATCAAACGAACAGTTAGAGGATATACTTGATGACTTGTCTGTCATCAAAAACAATAATGTCGCAACAGAACAGAAACTTGGTAATATCGAAAATCTATTGGCGAAGTTGGCAACAAAAGAGGAGGTCGCACCAATAACGCCTCTTGCAAGTACCTCAACAACTTCTATTCCGTATGACGAGATAAAGAATGCTGTTCATGAAGAAATGGATAGTTACTATAACGCTATGTCTGATTCAGCAGAACTTCTATCGGATAAGACCCTCAAACGCCTGGGGACTATCTTCATTGAACTGTATGTTGAAGAAATTGAAAAATACTTGGAAAAAGACGAAAAAGAAAGAGAGTGCAAACGCAACGTGTATCTGCAAAAGCGAAAAGCGCAAGGCTTAATGACCATTGAGCAAGTTGCTGAATGGGCGCCACAATATTCTCTTGAGATTCAACGGACAATCCGTTACATCGGCATGAAAATTCTTGACGAGAATGAATCTGTAGAAAAAGCACATGCGATTTTGAAGATATGGGGCGATGCTTTGCAAACCATCACAAGTCCCAAACCATCTCCTCCACCAACACTGAAATCGTGGTGGCTATACAGATGGAACAGATTCAAACAAAGGACTGACAAATGGGGATTACTCCAATGGTATCTTGTCATTCTTGGCATTATCGCCTGTGTTCTCTTTTCATCTCTCTATCAAAGTTGGGTTATGGATCTCGACAGAACTAACCGAATTTTCTACAAGAAGGTTATCATGGATGAGAATAGAAAGGAACGTTACCATGAGCTGGATTCGTTGATTCACTCGGATTCGTTCTTCAAAACGTATTGGAATTTGGGGCATTGAATACCTCTACAAAAGTAAGGTGGCAATAAACTTTGTATCTAATAAGTCGTAACAAAAGATAGGTGGCTAATCCAAACATTATGGTTAGCCACCTGCCAATGTTAGATTTTCTTGTCAAACTCTTTGCCAATACTAGTAAACTCACGAACCACATCATATATTAAAACCTCATTTGCATCAATATCTTCATCGACAACAATCATGTTTCCCATTAAATCTGCAAAGAAGTTTTTTTGCTCTTCGTCAAATAGTTTAATTTGCGCAAGAGCCGTTAATGAGCTTTTTTCTTCTACATCTTTCTGAGACTCTTCAGGCAACTTGAATTTCTCCTTCAGTTGATTGAAATAGAACTTTTCACGAGCATCAATGCGTCCATCGGCATGGATTATATCTAGCAGAATGCGCATCATTGCGACCTTTTGTTGATAATTAAATAAGTTCATATTACTACTATTATTTTTTTGATTTTGAAAAGCGTCTCTTTTCTTGTTCTGGGTTATATCCCCATCCTGCAATAGCTTTCATAACGGTGTCATTAAGCTTTTTGACATATGTATAACCAAGCTTTATGAGATTTTCTTTCTCATCATCACTAAATACAGGTCGAACATCTTTTTTCTTATTTCTCATCCATACAATAGGAAGATGTTTTCCCTGTGATTCAGAACCGTTGTTTTCGCAATCCATTGGTGCATTTTCTAAAGAAAGTTCCGTTTCTTCATGATTATTTGAATCTTCTCTAAATACTTTAAAATGATTTTTATCATCACCCACAACCTCTTTGATATCAGAAATTTCCTTGCTGTTAGCTAAATCAGATGGAATTGTGGTTTGCGTGCTTTTTTTGAAGAACGACAGTTTCGCTGATTCATAGAATGCATCATATGTTTTATCGAAACCTAAAGAAAGCCTCAATAGATATATGGCTACTGAACACTCAAAGTCACCAATTTTTTTAGCGTATTCGATAAAATTGTCATCTGGTTTATGTTCCATTCCGTCTGCAAATTCTGCTCTAAGGTATAAAAACAACGGAGCGACTACCGCAAATCTACAGCCTGCAACATCTTCTGTTAGTTTGTATAATGGAGATGACTCCACAATCGTTATTAATTGGTGAAACTTCGCCTCTTTGCATTTCACAATCAAAGGGAATAGTTGCGTTGTTTCCGCAACCTCTCCACCCAATTCCTGTTTTTTAGAGTAATTACAAAAAACATGAATAAAGTCACAGAAATAGCCAATCATTCCTTTCGGATAAAAACTATGACGTTCATATCTTAAAAGATATGTCCAAATTGACTGTTCGCCTATTGGGCGCTCGTAGTTATATAGTTCTCGAAAGACTTCCTGAACAATAGATGGTGTTATTAATTCCTTACATCTTTCAATGTCTTCGTCAGGTAAGTTAAATATCGTCCAAAGATTGTCTATGCCTCTTAAGCTTTGCTTGATAGACAAATCCCGCTGAAGTTCATTAAACTTATCTGTCCAAGGTGATACATGAAGTTGTATTCGAGAATCAAATGAAATAGACATTTCTTTCTTCGCTTCTTGGTCAAATGTATACAATGCACAGACATCCCTAATGTCAATAGAAATATATTGTTCATTGTTGTCATTTGCTTTGAAATGTATTACCAGATACTCAAAAGAGTATTCATACATATTCATTTTGCTGGTAAGCCTATTAAATAGTTCCATATCATTAGCATGTAACGACATGTCACCATCGAATGGTACAGCATAACTTATAGAAAAATGACCATACTTAAATAGGTCAATAAAATCTACCTTACGTATTATAGCTAAATAATCTTTCATAATTAGAATCCCCATGCATTACCGCTACCTGATTGCGGAGTTTGAATAGTTGAAGAAATATCTATTTGCGAACAATTGGCTTTAAAAGCATCAAGATAATCACTTGGATACCCACTATATGTAATATACAGATTCCTTCTTGAACGCGTCATTGCAACCATAAACAATGTCTTAGCCAAAGATTCATTGGGACTGATATACATGCTTACATTAGCATAAGGTATGAAAACATTCTCAAAATCAAGTCCTTTTGCACTATGAAATGTCATGATAACAATTCGATGGTCATTTTCGTCAAAACAACCATACCCATTGCCAACTATTGCAACTTAATGCCATTTCTTTGCAAATGAGAATTCAATGCCCCATAATCAATTTTTCCCCATGAGTTGGTTGTTTCGCTCCATTCTGGCTTACCTGCATCTCGAAGTGCTTGATTGACGAACTTTAGAATCTTTTGTGCAGTGGGAATTAGTATTGCAGTGGAATCACCTACATTAACTGCTTTTATTGCCTGTTCCATTATATACTTGACTTCCTGAGATTCAGAAGTGGCTTCACATAGACGGATTTGAGTATCTTCTTTTGTCATGTCTCTTTTTGTGGAGAATATATTCATGCGTGGCAAAAAGCGTTGAACTGCGTCAATAATAGAACGTGAAAGTCTATAAATGATGCCTAATTCATATGGTTCTCCATTAATAAGACGCCCAATTTCAGATGGCGTTACTGTAGCTTCCTTCCATCGTGGGTCGCTTTCATAGATAGACTGATTTGAGTCACCCGCAACAATAACGTTAGAAGCACGATCGTTCATTTCACGGACAACCCTTGGCGTTAGATCTTGAACCTCATCACATAAGATATAATCATAATGTGCGTAACTTTTCATAAAGCCATAATAGGTATCAATAGTGACCTTAGAGGCTAACCCTAGGTCTTTAAAATCAGCTTTAAACATTTCTACAAGTGACCGTGTAAAAACGACAACTAAGATTCTTGAGTTTGGCTTCTTTGCGAGAATAGTCTTTGCAGCATAAGCAAGTAAAACCGATTTACCAGAACCAGCAAACCCTTTAATCCATTGATTACGAAAACTTGAACTTGACTGGTCTACGAAAGTGCTAACCTTGTCAAGGAAAGCTTGTTGTTGTGGGTCTAATTTGTTAATTGGCGGTATATGCATATTGATAATTATTTTGTTGTTAACATATTTGTTTTTGTTTTTGATAAATTGTCTGGATTATAATAAGCTTCACCTTCTGCGCCTGGTGTTGAATGACGAATTTCCTTTGCGAATTCGTTTTCGCCAAGTTCTTCAGCGACAGATGCAAACCATCCGTAAGCATATTTCGGTAAAGAATTAGTCTTCCATTGTTGTTGATATCTATCATATACTTTCTGAAACTTCTCTTTTGCTCCTTGCCAATCACCTTCTGATTTCTGTATTCTTCCCAATTCAATAAGAGCAATGTCTAGTTCGGGATCTATAGCGATAGCTCGTTGAAGACATTCTTTAGCACGTTTGGGGTCTCGAAGACGGAGGGTGGATCCTAAGTTCGAATTTGCATACTTATGGTTTGGATTCTCTTCCAACGCTTTTTCGTAAAACTCTATAGCTTTGTCTGTTGCTCCTGCATTATTATAAAGGACGGCAATACTATTATACATGTCTGATTCTGGATACAACTCATTTTGAAGTTCGTATGTCTCAGCTGCTTTAAACGTATGTCCTGCCTTATCATAGGCTTTTCTTAATGCAATAAGAGTTTCTTTTGATGGTACGCCACCATTTTTCTCCGCCTCAAGATTTGCTTGTCTTTCAGCTTTTAGAGCCGCTCGCTCTTCTGTGTTTAATTCCTTATTTGCAAAGGGACTTAATGGTTCGACATGACAAATAACGCCCATACAGGTTGCACGAGCAATAAGCATTTTGTCACTGTTGACTTCGATAGCTAATTGAATAGGAGTATTGACTGGGAAACCATTTGGAAGTGGGGACTCAATTTTCAAATTGAATAACAATTTACGAATATTTCCCACACAAATAGGTAGTTCAACAACCTTTTGTTCCTCACGGCTTGTTACAAGATCATCTATTACGATTGTGTCGCAAGGTATCTGAGTACCAGCTGGAAGGATTACTTTTGGATGCTCGTCTTTTGTAATAATGAGTATCGGTTCACTTGTGATTGGCTGTATCAAGCATTTATTCATTCCATTGAAAAGAAGACTATGTATCGCTGCTCCTTGCGATACATGAGTTTGAAGGTTAGATGGAACCAGTATCTCAGAGTCTTCAAAGTGTCTTTTCAATTCTTCTTGAATATATGGACTCTGAGCACTTCCACCAATAAGGAGTATGTAATCAATTTCTTCTTTGGGCGTATTTGCTTTTTTTATCGCACTTTCTATAGGCGAGTAGATACTGTTATACTCGTCTTCCCCTTTTATTCGTGTTGTTTTACTATATCCTTTTCTGAGAAAAACGCTCATACATTCTGTTAACTCCCTGTTGGTCAGATAGAAACTACTTTGCATAAGCTTTCCCTTATTTGTGTTCACCACAACATCGGTCTCAATTGTTGTTTTGGTCTCACTATCTTTTAATGTTGGAATTTTAAAGTCGGTGGTTAAGGTTGAAAGAGTCTTGTTAATTCTAATTTTTAAGCGTTCTGCCACCTTGTATAGTGCGGATGCTATCTGTTTTTTCTCATTTGTGCGAAATTGCTCCATCTTTTTTCCATTCGCATCGAGAAAACGTGGCATAAGATAATGATAGGTTATATACCTATCTATATCGTCACCTCCCAGTCTAGTAAACTTTGATATTGCTATATTTTTTGAGAAGAAACCATTAGCACTATATCCAATTTCAAGAATTGAAATATCACAAGTTCCACCACCAAAGTCGAAAACAAGAACTTTAGAATTGTAGTCAGGATTAACAAACATTGGTTGACCTTCAGATGCACGTGATACGGCATAACTTATAAATGCAGCATTCGGTTCATCTATTAAAGCCTGCTTTGATACCTTCATATCGTTAGCCATTAATGCGTCAAGAAGATCTTTTCGTTGATTTGCCTCAAAAGAAGCGGGAATGCTAACTGCATATGAAATATCATTGCTGATATTATTCTCTTGACAATAGCATGAAAGCAAATATTTTAGATAGGCAAAGAAAACGCGAGCAGCATCCTTTGGGTTGCGTATATTGAAAGGAGCTTTATCCCGAAGCTCACTTTCATAATATTTTGCTCCCAAATCTTCACCGAGTTCCATTTTGAACGAATACCAAATGTTCTTTCCTTTTTTTAATTGGTATTTTAACTGAGAAGCACCTTCGCCTACAAGAATTTGATTATTGATCCATGCTATTACTGAAGGTATTATCTCTGAGGAATATAATGTTCCATCTGGTAATTTCTGTTTTAAACGAAGCGAATTCGTATGTATTAAACTATTATTATCATCGTATGATGCGATAGAAACCACGGTTGTGGACGTTCCAAAATCAATACCTACGAAAGTCTTGCCACGAATTATAGAAAAATTCTTGGCTGAAGGTAAAAAAGATGATGTGGTTATTTTATTCATATCAAAGCTCTATTAATTTATTATAAATTATACAACTCCAAAAATTACTCCTCATTGGGCAATTTCTTCATAACGTTTTCCTGACCCAATTCTTTTGCAATATCCAAAGACTTTCGAATTTGCTTGATGAGCAGTTCTCTTGGCGGTAATTCTGTCATGTATTGCGCCACTTTAATTCCTGCCTTGTCAAGTTGGAGTAGTTCTATTTGCTCTTTACTGCCCTCTGTGCAGAGTAAAAGACCTAAAGGGGATTCCTCGCCAGGTTCCATCTCATGGGCTTCGAGCCAACGAAGATAGAGTTCCATTTGTCCCTTATATTGTGGCTTGAACCGTCCTAACTTCAAATCAATAGCAATGAGACGATGCAGTCTGCGATGATAGAATAAAAGGTCGAGGTAAAAATCTTCACCATCGATAATCATTCGCTTCTGTCTCGTTACAAAAGTGAAACCATTGCCCAACTCAAGCATAAACTGCTCCAAATGGACAATGAGGCTATCCTCAAGATTCTTTTCGCTATACATTCCTTTCAGTCCTGCGAACTCCAAAAAATAAGGGCTTTTGAACACAAGGTCGGGAGATACGACATTGTTTTCACGCAGGTCTGCCAGTTCACGCTTTACTAGTTCGTCAAGCTTGGTGGCTACAGCAGTACGCTCGTAGAGCATAGAGTCAATCTCCTTACGAAGCTTTCTCACACCCCACCGTTCGGATGCACATAGAGTAAGATAGAACTCACATTGTAGAGTATCCTTCAAAGGCAAGACCTCGATAATGTGCGACCAGCTCAATTGGCGTGACAACGTAGTGACAATTTTCTCGTCATCAAATCTTGAAGCAAACTGCATCATACGCCTGATGCTACGAGCCTCAAATCCCTTGTTGCCATAGAGACACTGTAATTGTGTCGACAGCGTCGACACAATCTGCTTTCCATACTCCGCCCGTTGGTTTCCAAGAATCTCACTGTTGATTCTTTTGCCAATATGCCAATACATCATTGTCAGTTCTGCATTGGCGACAGATGCTACACGAACCTTTGTTGAATTGATAATCAATTGTAAGTCATCCATCAGCTGCGACATGCCAATAGAATCTATAGATTCGTTTTTCTCGAAAGGTTGAAGAGAGTCTTTGTTTGTCATACTTGTCGTCCTTTTCTTGTTACTTTTTATATGTACAATGTAGTTCATTCCTGCTCTTGCTTAAGACAAGTGGATTGCATAGATTGAATATATCTTGTCAATCAACATTGTCATTCCTAAGAAGATCTACGACCTCAACTTCAAGCAATTTTGAAATTTTCATCAGACTGCCCAAGTCAGGCTGACAGGTGTTTGTACACCATTTTGAAATGGTTGTCTTGTCCTTTCCCAGTTGTTCAGCAAGCCATTTATTGGTCTTCTTCTTTTCTGCAAGGACCACTTTTAGCCTGTTCAATTCTCTATTTGCCATATTCAAATATATGTTTTGCTTACAAAGGTAGCTATAAAACACGACAATCGTGAAGAAATTATATAATATTTTATGATTATTCGCCAACTTGGTGAGAAAATTTCACTGTAAGGTAAGACGCTTCTGGTTTATCAAAAGAAGCAATAATGATGTTGAATAGAAGAGTAAGAAGATGATAAACCGATTCTCTATTTGTCTATCCTTCCCAGCTTTTACCTATCATTATAAGTATTCATATTTGTACCAAGAAACATTAACACACTGATATTCAGTATGATTTATTTTCGAGGAGGTCAAATGAGACGCTCATAGATAAGCGTAGATATAGATAGTAAAAGATAGATAAAGGGGTGTAACTCAATGAGTTGCGCCCTTTTCCTATTTTCAGATTTTTATAAAGGATTTTTGAAAACTGGGCATAAATTTTATAAATTTGTATCGGATTTTACCGTCCCCTTAATCAGCGATAAGGTGAACCTTAGCCATTTAACTAACTAAAAAATCAGATACTTATGCCAGCAGCAAAATTTAAAATTATTCGAAAATGCAAGCTTTGCGGAGAGGATTTTTTAGCCAAAACCTTGGATTCCTTATATTGTTCACCACGTTGCAGTAAGATAGCGTGGAACGAACGACGGAAAGAAAAACTTTAGACAGCCGAAGTATAGTCTAATGCGGTATTGTTTGAGGAAGAATGATGAAAGTGAAGAATATAATGATGGCAGTGGCATTGTGTATATAAAGTTATGTCGCATTTTTGTTACTAATTAGCGTGTAATCATAGACATAGCTATACAAAATCAATGAAAACATAAAAGTTTTATAATGTGAATGATAATAAATGCAAGAAAAAGCGTAACTTTGCACCCGATATCTTATCTCTCATTATGAGATATGGATATGAAGATGCAGACATAATATTGATAGAGACACAAAGCCATATAGTAGTAAGAAAGTAAGATGGCCAAGACTACTTGACGAATTTTGTTTTCATCTACTGGACTGGACAATATGTACTTCTAAGGTATGATTTTATGAGCAATGTTATTGTAATAATAGCATCGTCATCATACGTGATGGCAGCTAACAGTGACATAAAGTAGATAAAGAAAATGACGCAGGTTTGCTCGCTTCCTTCTTCTACAGCCGACGTAAACAACGATATGTATAACAACAAGTGTTTACCAAAGGGCATCCACGTTGTTGGGGCTGATGAAAAATCGGCTTCAAAAGTAGGAGGAATGTCCATTAACGAAGAACCAGAGGCTCCATGGGGATATTTGTTTATCCAGCATTTTGCAGCTGAAAAGTTCGACAAGATACTTGAAGAAGGCGATTGGGAAGGCGATTTCATTCCAAAGTGTTTCATTCACCGCACCATTGGTTATAAGCGCAAAGCAAATGGCAAAGGTGTAGTCAAAGAAGAGAAACCTTCAGTAAGCGGCCTCGTATTCTTGCAGGGCGAAACAGAAGACCTAAAGAATTTCCTCCAGAAGAATTTTCCACGATACCATCTTGTAAACAATTGCATGACAGGAGAACCGGCATCCATCAAGGACAGCGTCATGAAGCCGTTCATGAAAGTCATGGAGTCGGAACCGGAACGTGTGACTTTCCTTCGTGATCCTTTTGTGAAATTTGCAAGGGAACACGTGAAGCTCCGTGTTCTGACAGGAATCATGGCAGGACAAGAAGGATATGTCGTACGAATATTGCGCGACCGCCAGCTTGTGATGGACCTTGGAGGTTATGCCGTTGCCATCAGCAATGTGCATAACGAAGATTTCGAAATAGCGGAATAAGAAACTAAATCAAATATAAATATGCGTGATTTCAAAGACATCAGAGTCGCAGTGGCCGGCACTGGCTATGTGGGACTGAGTATAGCTACATTGCTATCACAACATCATCATGTAACAGCAGTAGATGTAATACCAGAAAAGGTAGAAAAGCTGAATAACAGGATTTCACCTATTCAGGATGACTATATCGAAAAGTATTTGGCAGAAAAGCCATTGAACCTTGTTGCCACACTTGACGGCAAGTCGGCTTATGCTGATGCCGATTTTGTGGTTATCGCAGCACCAACCAACTATGACCCGGTAAAGAACTATTTCGACACTACCCATGTGGAAGAAGTAATCGACTTGGTATTGGAAGTGAATCCTGATGCCGTTATGGTAATCAAAAGCACTATCCCTGTAGGCTATACTCGCAATCTTTACTTGAAATACGCACACAAGGGAGTCAAGAAGTTCAACCTCCTCTTCTCCCCAGAGTTCCTGCGTGAAAGCAAAGCCTTGTATGACAACCTCTATCCAAGCCGTATCATCGTAGGTTATCCTAAGATTATCGACAAACCGGAGTTCGAAGCAGAGAACAAGGCAATAGAATCAGTAACCGACGTAGAGATGCTGAAAGAAGCTGCAAAGACATTCGCTGCCCTCTTGCAGGAAGGAGCAATCAAGGAAAACATCGACACCTTGTTTATGGGTATGAAGGAAGCCGAAGCAGTTAAACTCTTCGCTAACACTTACCTCGCCCTCCGTGTAAGCTACTTCAATGAGCTCGACACTTACGCAGAAGTAAAGGGCTTGGACAGCAAGGCTATCATCGAAGGTGTAGGACTCGACCCACGTATCGGTACACATTACAACAACCCTTCATTCGGCTATGGTGGTTACTGTCTGCCGAAAGACACCAAGCAGCTCCTTGCCAACTATCAGGATGTTCCACAGAACATGATGTCTGCTATCGTAGAATCAAACCGCACACGCAAGGATTACATCGCCGATGCCGTATTGCGCAAGGCTGGATGGTACGACTATACCAACAACAACCAGTACGGCCATCCCTTCCCTTCAGGGGAGGGTCAGGGAGAGGCTCCCGTTGTCGGCGTCTATCGTCTGACTATGAAGTCAAACAGTGACAACTTCCGTCAGTCAGCTATCCAGGGCATCATGAAGCGCATCAAGGCTAAAGGCGCGGAAGTCATCATCTACGAGCCAACCCTTGAAGACGGCACAACATTCTTCGGCAGCAAGGTAGTCAACAACCTTGATGAATTCAAGGCACAAAGCAAAGCCATCATCGCCAACCGTTTTGACGATTGCTTGAAGGATGTAGAAGATAAAGTATATACTAGAGATATCTTCCGTAGAGACTAAAGACCCTCCAAACCTCCCTGTTTAGGGAGGCTTACAAGACAAACGGGAAAAACCTTTCTCCACCCCTCCCCCTAAACAGGGGGACTGAGGGGGTCTTCTTCCTCCCCCTAAACAGGGGGACTGAGGGGGTCTCAAACTATGGATAGGAAATGGATGACAGCAGATCCTTTGGAGTATGAACTTCTTAAGGAGAATGCGAAGAAGAACCGCCAAAATGCTACTGAGGCAGAATCTGTCTTCTGGTCAATGGTTAAAGCATCTGCACTTGGGCAGAGATGCATCAGACAGCATATTATTGGTGATTATATAGTAGATTTCCTATTCCGCCGAAGCAGACTGATAGTCGAAATTGATGGCGGTTACCATTTCACTGACGAACAGCAACTCTACGATACTATCAGACAAGAATGGTTAGAAAACCAAGGTTTCAAGGTCATACGTTTCGCAAACCAAGAAGTATTATTTAATCCCGAAAATGTCATCACCAAAGTAAAACAAAACTTATAACCCTCCCCCAGACAGTTATTCCAAGATCCTCTCCATCCTCCCCCCTAAACAGGGGGACTGAGGGGGTCTTCACATACAATTAACTTATAAGCTCCGCACCCCTCCGGACCATCCCCCTAAACAGGGGGAATGAGGGGGTCTTTATGGTAGAACACAACATAAATCTTGAAGGCAAGACAATTCTTGTAACAGGTGCTGCAGGTTTTATTGGCAGCAACCTTGTAAAACGTCTTTTCCACGACGTACATAACATCAAAGTGATTGGTATTGATTCAATCACAGACTATTATGATGTCAACATCAAACACGAACGTCTCAAGGAAATCGAAAATATAGCATCCTCCCTAAATAGGGAGAACCGAGGAGGGTCCTGGACTTTCGTTCACGCATCAATAGCTGATAAAGAAGCTGTAGAAAAGATTTTCACCGAAAACAAGATAGCTGTTGTAGTAAATCTCGCAGCTCAAGCTGGTGTACGTTATAGTATCACTAATCCAGACGCTTACATTCAGAGCAACCTTATAGGATTCTATAATATCCTTGAAGCTTGCCGCCATCACGAAGTTGAGCATCTTGTTTATGCTTCTTCTTCTTCAGTTTATGGTAGCAACAAAAAAGTGCCATATTCAACAGATGATAAGGTTGACAATCCCGTTTCTCTTTATGCAGCAACCAAAAAGAGCAACGAGCTGATGGCTCATGCCTACAGTAAACTCTATAACATTCCTTCTACAGGCTTACGTTTCTTCACAGTTTATGGGCCTGCCGGTCGTCCCGATATGGCATACTTCGGCTTTACCAACAAACTGGTTAAAGGCGAAACCATCAAGATATTCAATTATGGCAATTGTAAGCGTGACTTCACATTTGTAGATGACATAGTAGAAGGTGTAGTTCGTATTATGCAGCACGCACCTGAAAAGCAGAACGGCGAAGATGGTCTGCCAATTCCTCCATATAAAGTATATAATATTGGCAATAACTCTCCCGAAAACCTCCTTGATTTCGTTACTATCCTTCAGGAAGAATTGGTTCGTGCTGGTGTATTGCCAAAGGATTATGACTTTGAAGCCCACAAGGAACTTGTACCGATGCAGCCTGGTGATGTGCCAGTAACTTACGCTGACACGACCCCACTGGAACAAGACTTTGGATTTAAGCCAAACACAAGTCTAAGAGAAGGATTGAGACGCTTTGCAGAATGGTACTCCAAGTATTATAAATAAGCATTTCTAAAATATGTAGTATAACAAACAACGTTATTTTAAGTGTTATATGGAAAAGAGTATATTATCATTGTCCGATTTTGAGTCATATTTAAACGGTAAAAAAAAGTTTTCGTATAACTTTAAGGAGGCTACTAAAGATATATGGGTAAATAAGGATAAAAGTGAAACTTATGTTGAACCCGATTTCTCTTTAGTGGCTGAGATGAGTAATTGTACAAATTTAAACGAAGCCCAAATAATTCTTGTTGTTGCTGTAGGTGCAACAGGAAAAACAGAATTAACAAAGAGATTATCTTATGATTTAGGGTTCCCCGTTGTTAATCTTAGTCATACCAAAGTTGTTGCCAGTAATTCGCTAACAGGTCTTATATTCAAACATTTACAACCAATGGATGGAGGAGCTTGGTTGCAAGACATTGTAAGTGGTAAAACAAGTATTATTATAGATGCTTTGGATGAAGGATATCAAAAGACAAATACTCAAGGTTTCTTTGACTTTCTTGACGATGTGGCAGCAAATGTTTCAACAAATAGTTGCTCTTTTATTATGCTCGGTCGTACTAATGCTATAGAATTAACTTCCCTTTATTTAGATGATAAAGACGTAAAAGTTGCCGTACTCCAAATTGAACCGTTTTCATCAATTAAGGCAAAAGAATTCATAGACAAGCAAGTATCATTATCTCATAATGATCATCAGTATATGGAAACTTATATTAAGACACGTGATTATGTGCTTGATTCCTTAGGAGATTTTTTTAAAACGGATTCATCATATAATGAGAACCAACGTTATCGATTTATAGGCTATGCACCAGTACTGTTGGCTATTTCAGAATTTTTAAAACCAGAAAAGGTAGGCAATTACAAGGCTGTATATGAGGATTTAAAGAGTAACAAAAATAAATCAATCTCTCTTATATTAGATGTCGTTAATAGAATCCTAATACGAGACAAAAAGAATAAAATTGTTCCTAATCTTATTGAGGATATAGTAAAGTCGCGTGATGCAGAATTTAAGCAAAAAGCAATAACTGAAGCCTACACCCCAGAGGAACAATGTGCTCGTATATTGTACATTCTCCTTGGGGAACAATTTCCATATCGACCAATAGAAGACGATGATTTTGATGTAAAATATCGCAAGGGATTGGAAACATGGATGGTAGAACATCCTTTTTTGAAAGACCGTAACCCTGCTAATGTTGTTTTTGAATGTTATATTCTTGCTAAACTCGTTGTAAACAATAAATATAAGGAAGCTGTTTACAAATATATGCGTACAAGACGTGTGAACTCTTTTATGCTCTTTTACTTGTATATTGAATTGAACAAAAAAGAACAGATAGATGCAGAGGTAATTCCTTATTTATATAACTCTTTAAAAACTTTAGACAGTAAGGAACTCAATTATAGTCTTGAGATAGAACCATCAGACAAAGATATCGAAGAACCACTATCTTATGATGTATCTTTTGTCCCTTTTGATTCGAAACAAAAAGAATATGAATTTATAACATATTTAAATGGACCTATGGTATGGCATGGGCCTATATCAGATGTAACAATAGATATTTCTAATGACTTTGTTATGGAAGATGAACGAATAGACATGTTTGCACCATCATATATAAACTGTAAAAATCTCGTGGTCAAATCTAGTGAACTTAATTATAGTAATCGTGGACGATTAAATAATATCATAATTGAGGCTGAAAATATTGTTTCAGAAACATCTACTGGAATGGTACCACATATTAAAGGCGTTGGATGTAACAAAGATGCCATATCGTTTATTTGTTTTGATAGATTGTCATATCCATATTGTGATTATCAAAAGAAAAAGAGTGAAGAGGATGTTGAGATGTCATCAGAAATGGTTGAAGCTTATAAAAAAATGCGAAGAACATTAATAATGTTCCGTTCACATAGTAAAGGCCAATTGGCTAAACATCATGAAAAGATTGACAATCGTATTGGAAATACATTAGTTGGTAAAGCTGTTATTGATGCTCTCTTAGATAAACATATTATATATCAGAAAGAACATGTTTATGTAATTGACAATGATTCTATGGATCATTATCTTGGGGTAAAATTTGATGGTATTAGAAATAGTACTATTACAAAACCAATGCTTAATTTCTTGGATGATATAGTAAAGAATATGAAGTCTAAATGTAAGCACTCAAATTAGGACTTAAATTAGAAAGAAATATCTTCGCTGCTGAATTTAAACATTGAATTATGTACAGCAGTGAAGATTTGGATATTTTCGATAAGTGAGAACAATGAAAGCTTGCTTTTAAATTGTCGAGCGAAGAATTTTCGTGCCAACGGGTGCAGAGCCAAACTTGTTTGAGCTATGCCGAGTGCAGCCGAAAATCACTTGCGTGTAAAATGTATGAAATACTTAATAACCAAGTGAATTTTTTAACAACTCAATATATAGGCACTTGTATAAAAGCCTATATATTGAGTACTAACAGACGTTTACACGTAATAAAAATGGAAACAATACAATTAAAAGACATATGTAAACAGATGTTTTCTAAAATGGAGAAAATAGCAAACCCGAAGACAGCACCTTCTGTATTATCGATATAGAAGTTCAGAATGTTAAGAATCAAACAAAATTTTAACAAGTCAATGGAGGTGGATGCTGAAAATGCCTACTTTTGAGGATGTGCCTTAAATTGACTGCTTACTTACATTATGAGCAATCCAAGAGGATTTACAGTAGTTACCGAACAGAAGTTACCAAATAATGGTTGGTTTCTTAGGGTAAAAGTCACGGACAAGACTGTGACATTACGAAGCATTTATCAATCTTTAATTGATGATAGCTGGATAAATCATTTCTTTCCTCAAGGAGGATGGATTACCAAATCTGTAATTGCGAGGGTACAACCAACTATTCAAAAGATAGCATCAGATTTTGATAATGGGGTTAACCCAGTTGTTAATCGTGATACTGGAGAAAAATTGGTTTCAGAAGTATCAAGAAGAACGTTGGTTGAAGATTATGGTTATTGGAACATGCCTATTGCCGAGTTGTTTAAACAGAAAATCGATGGTAATCCTGGTTTTGATTTTCATACAGTAACACCAGATGGAACACTATTAATGTTTGGAGAAGCTAAATATGTTGCTAATACAAATGCTTACAATTCAGCACTTAAGCAAATACCTGAGTTTATCACAGAAGAGAAGGATCTGAAAGATTTATATGAGATAAATCAATTTATGCCGTCTCAAATACCATTGGATAATGTTTATAATGGTAAGAAAGGATATGTTGCTGCATTTTCCACTAACAAGTTCGATGACAAAGATATTATTTCTAAAGTTATAGAACATAAGAATTACACCCTTCTTTCACAATATCCACTATTTATCGCAATTGCTGTTGACTTATGAAAATAAAAGATTTACAGAATAGAGATTTTGCGGAAGTCATGCTTGAAAAGACTCTTGCGAAAATATATAAATTAGGACCTATTGATGCAACTGATTATGAGATATTGTCTTATATTTCTATCTTCCATCCCGATTTGATAGAGCAGCATATTGATGACATCATTCTGTATATGGGACTGTTTTATAAAAGTATAAATTCTCCGGAGTCATTGCAAGGGTGCGTACAGAAAATGTTCTTGGAATGTATTGCGGAACATTATGGAGAGAAATACACACCAGTTCAAACAAGTATTTTGAATAATAGTGAGGCCAAGAAAATATTTAGTTTCTCTGCACCTACCAGTACGGGCAAATCTCATGTGTTTTTCACTATTATTGAAAAATCAGAACATGATGTTGTGGTTGTTGTTCCATCCAGAGCTTTAATCAATGAATATTATCTCAGGTTGTGTGAAGAAATACCAGATAAGTCCATTAACATCTTGACCTATGTTGACAAAATCAATACGGCGAAGTGCAGAAGGAATATCTTTGTTCTTACTCCAGAACGATGCAAGGATTTGTTCAGACAAAAAGAGCTATTTACTATTGATGTAATTCTTTTTGATGAAGCACAACTTACGGACGAAAAAGGAAGAAGAGGCTTGTATTTCGACGCAATCGTAAGACGTTGCAATAGAGAATTGCCAGATTCGAAAATCATCTTTGCGCATCCCTTTGTTTCTAATCCTGAAGCTCAAATCACCAAGAATGCTTTGCCAAAGGAACAATCAATCTCGCAAGTTTATGATCAAAGAAATGTAGGGCAGATATTTATGTGCGAGAGACCTGATGAAAGTTTTCGTTATTTTGGAAGTGAGGTTGCAACTTTTGGTAGCAGCCAACTTACTTGTGATTATGACCCGATAGAAGAATGTATTAAAGCAAAAGGAAGTGTCTTGTTCTATGTTTCTAAAAATTCGATTATCAGCAATGCTTATCTTAACGTATTCAGCAAGTATATTGATTTATGCCAAGAAATAACAGATGCTCCTGAACTTGCTGAAATTATCAAAGAACTAAGAGATTTTACTGGTGGAGAAACAATTGCTTACAAAAATTATTATTCGCAAATGCTTGACTTGTTGAAACGTGGTATTGTTATTCATCACGGTTCTCTTCCATTGAAAGCAAGAATGCTTGTTGAAAAGTTCACAAGGAAACACTTTTGTAGGATATGTTTTGCAACATCCACGCTTGAACAAGGTATCAATATGCTGTTTGATATAGTCTATATAGACCGATTGGAAAGCAGCAAACATTTGGCTGTTAAAAATCTCATTGGACGTGCTGGACGTTCAAGCCAAGAGCGAAGAATTGACTATGGTATTGTTATTATAGCATCTTCAAAAGTGTCAAAGTTTAGAAATGCCTTAAAACAGCCCAGCTGTCTGTATGAACAATCGTAGTTGGACGATAATGGGGAATTGAATGAGGATGATAATGATTTTAAGGATGCCATTCTTCACGACACATTCTCTGATCAATTTAATCTTACGCAGAACCAAATCGCAAAACTTTCAGATACAGCACTTAATGATATTATTATATGTGTACTTGATAAGCTTTTTAATAATATAGATGAAAATGGCAATTTTGTCCTGTCCAAGGAAGATAGAAAAGCAGTCGTTGAAGCTTTTCATCAATTATATTCGAATTATTTGGAACGTCCATTACAACAAGGTGAGAAATCTATTATCACAACTGCCTTCAATATTATGATTTTGAGAATACAAGGTCGTACATTTAGTACAATATGTCATTCCAGATATGCTTATATAAGTTGTGAAAAAGAACGTGCTAAATTAGAAAAACTTGGCCAGTCAACAGATGATTTACCAGCAAGATTTTCTCAGAAGTATGAAGAGCTTCCAAATAACAAATTATTTAAGTCTATTCCTTTATTCCCTAAAGAATTTAAAGCCAAGGATGTAGATTATGACATTATCACCTACGATACATACGATTATCTAGACAAACTGATAGGACTGTATCTTGTTGATATTTTCTATGCTGCATTCTTCAAATACTATGAGCGCTGTCAAGATGAAAGAGCTGTAAAAATGGCTAATCTGATAAAATTCGGTACTTATAATCCGAAGTATATTTGGATGTTGAGATATGGAATGTCTTTTGAGGATATAGAAATATTGGAAGATTACATTGAATCGATTGATGAGCGAGGTATAACCGTAAAACAAGGATTCGCAAATCTTCCTGAAAAAGCAAGAGACTGTATTAAGAGATTTGTGGATTAAAACTTCTAGTCAATGATCTTTATAAAGAAGCATAACTTATATATCTTGCCAGGCATGTTAATGCTGCTGCTCAAAGAAAAAAGGATGCAAAAGAATTTTTGAATATGCGATTCCTCCTTTGGCTATACCGCGTAAGTCTATACTCCACTTCGGTTTTGGCGAAGGAGCAGAGATGGCAGCTACTTATCATAGCATCATCAGTACAGTTAAGATGCAGGGATGGTATGCATGGGAATACCTTGGTAAATTTTTTACTAAAAGTCTGATTAAGCGAATAAAATCAAATTTGCTTGAATTATTGAGCATGAAGACTTTATCTAATATATTTAACGGTTGCAGGGATTTCTTCAGTATGCGACCTGACAAATTTTCGTGCCAACGAGTGCAGAGCCAAACTTGTTTAAGCTATGCCGAGTGTAGCCGAAAATCACTTGCGTGTAAAATGTATGAAATGGTTAATAAACAAGTAAAATTTTTAACAACTCAATATATAGGCACTTTTGCAAGTGTCTATACAAAGGGCTATGCCCTAAATTGGAACAAACATTATATAAGATGAAGAAGTCGAATTATGCTTTTGTTTCTGCTCTATATGCAAGTAAAACAAAGGGGTTGTACTCAGAAATGTATTTCCCCATAATTAAATACTCATTGGCAAAGATTTTTGCAGCGAAAACAGGGGGAAAAGTCTATTGTACAGCCGATGAGGTTTCTGATTTTATTGATGATAAGTTTGGAATCAAGATACCAACTATTGTCATTGCAAAATCTGTATGCAAGATAGGGAATAATCAAAATTTTAGCCTTGTTGTTTATGAAAAAGGGCATTCCTTCCAAATAAATGGGGCTTTTTATGATGAGGATAATATAGAAGAAAAGGAACGATTCTTCTCTAGTAAATTAGAAGAAATTGAAACTAAATATCAAGAATTTCTGACACAGCAAGGTTGTTCAGATGATGGAGTTTCGTTTATTCAATTCATTGCTGATAATACAGATGACATTTTAGGGTATTTTGAAAATGAAAATAAGAATTGTGTAAATGAAAAATATGCGACATTAATACTTTTCTTGCAATATGTACATGAAGCAGACAAAGAACTGTATTCGGTTGTTCATCAGTTGTTTTGGAGTTCAATTGTTGTGGCCTTTCTCAAAAGTGATAAACCTTTGGTGAATGATTCTGATAATGGTATAAGGACAGAATATTTTTTGGATACTTCCATTGTTTTAGGCCTACTTGAGCTGTCTACATCTCTTAAACAAACTTATTCTAAAGAGGTCTGTTCTATCATCATAAATTCAGGTGGTTTGCTCAAGGTGAATCCTATGACTGTAGAGGAAATAAAATACATATTGGAGAAAGTTGAAAAAAATGGGCCTAATCCATTAACAGACATTTATGATTCCTATACAAGAAAAAAACTTATACCTAACGACTTGGCCAAGATACGTTTGAATTTGGATAAAAAGCTAATCGCTCTGCAAATAGAAGTGTTCCCAAATATGTCTCCTGCCGCTGTACAGCAGGTAATCAATGATTATAAGGGAAAGACCATAACTAAGTTATTAGGAGACATACGAAGTTATAACCAATCATCGTATTCTAAAGATAATTTTAGAGAAATACATGATGTTTATATGGACGACTATATAAAAGGGCGTCGTAAGGAAAAGAAATTTAACGGGAACGTACTTTTCTTGACAGATAACGTAGATTTAGTAAACTTTTGTCATGAACAGCATAAAGATACAAACTATATGGTTAGCACAGGAAAGGTACTATTAGAATTGTGGATGCACAATAAACAGGATAATAATTTGTCTGACTGCGTGTTAACAGAAACTATGGCTCGCTGTTGGGGGTACATAAATCTAATGTGAGATACAAAATTATGGAGGTTGCTCGCTTTTATAACCAAACTAAAGACGATTTTGATCCTCAGGTTTACAAGGATTTCATTTCCCATTTGTATCGTAGGGCTAAGAATGTTATTGCAACAGCTGAACAAATAAGTCAAAGTGGGGCTATTCCTCAGTCAATAGCGAAATTGATTAAAGAGGCTGTAGACAAAGATAATGAAGTATACAATAATTCTTTGGCTATGGCAACAAAAAAAAACCAGGAACTCCAAAAAGAATCGGAGAAGAAAGAGAAACAAATAGAGAATATCAAAAATGCCGTAGCTGATTTGAGAGACAAGGTTGATGGTTCCAATAAGCAAATTGGTGATCTTGAATCAGAAAAGAACAAATTATCAGATACATTGCAGCAACACAAGAAAGAGTTACAAAAAACAACTGCTGAACTTCTTCAATCACGCCAAGAACAAGAAAAGGCTAATCGAAAAATCAAACTGTACAAAGAACAGGAAGACTTATCTCGAAAAATAAAGGATATCGAAGCCGAACTTGGACCTATGCAAAGAAATCGAAAAGAAGCCTTCAAAAATCATCGTCCGAAATATTTTATGATTGGAGGATGGGTAACTTTGTTTTTGGGGGTGTTGGTGCTATTGTTTGTAATCTATGGTTTGCTGGAATCTTGGACGATTTCTATTATAGGTGCGGTTTGGTCAGCTTCATGGTTCTTGTTTGGTAGAATGTCAGCTTTAAACAATATGGAAGAAAAGCAAGCTAATAAGGAATATGCCAAATGGGAGGCTAAAAAACCACGATATGGTATACTAATAAGAGATTTGCAGAAACTAAACGAGACATTGAAGGAGATAAATGAAGAGATGAAAGGAAATACTAAAATTAATACTTAAAAGATAAGTTATACCAATGATGGTTTCCTTTCAAATTTCAGAGTGAAAAAAATGTGTGAAATAGTTGATAAACAAGTGTTATTTACTCAATATATAGGCACTTATACAAGTGCCTATACAAAGGGCTATGCCCTAAATTGAGTACTAACTATAATAAAATCATGCAAACAAACAGAAATGTATATATAGATATTGTAAAGTCATTTGCAATCTTTATGGTTGTATTAGGACATTGTTTACAATACACACTGCCTGATAATTATAGATTCAGCAATACGCTTTTTATAATGATATATAGTATGCATATGCCATTATTTATAGCTATTAGTGGATATCTTTTCTTTTATCAAACCCGTTGGCGGAATTAATTTAGTGCATATTTAATTCTGCCAACAGGTAATATATAGCATAATTGAAGAACAATGAATACTAAAATTATTGATTATATAGCAAATAACAAAAGAATAATAATATCAGTCTTATTGACTTCGATATTCCTATTAATAAGAGATGTTGGAGGTTTTGATATAAATCAATACTTACTTTTCGCTTTTATGAGTGCTATTTTTGTTTGTTTAAAACGAAATGAGACCATATTATATATGGCTTTCACTTGTGGAGTGATAACTGGTGTTAATGGATATATATTAATAATAGGTATATTTTCACTTCTCTGTAAAGATCGTATATATTTACGATATAATAAATCATTTATATTCCTAACATTATTTGTTCTTATATGGGAATGTTTAAATAGTTATTCATACTATCCATTAACTCAATGCAGTCAAATAATATTATATTTTGGATATTTACTCGTTTTCTTCTATTATCTTATGATTAATAAGAACAAAAAAGAAAACAAACAAGTAATATTATTATATAGCATAGGCTTAGCTGTTACATTATTAATTATCTGCATAGGTGTACTTCAGAATCCTCTTGATATGGTATTTAAAGGAGAGGGAGAAGTAAGGGGTGCTATGGGATATGGAGGAGACACTGGTTCTACACATTTTGTAGCAAATGCCAATAATTTGGCCTACTTTTCTATTGTTTTAATAGCATTGCTTGTCTCATTGAAAAAGCAGGTGTTTTCATCCAATTTAACATTCCTGATATTATTAACAATTGCAATATTAGCTGGTGTATTATCTCGTTCTCGCACATGGATTATGTTGACTAGTGTTTTACTCTTAATTGAGTTTATATCTAGAAAGGGAACAGAAAGAATTAAATTTTTGAGTTCAAGTATGGCTTTAGGCTTTCTTGCTTTCTATCTTTTTTCAGATTTTATAGATTCTGCTATAGATGGTTTTATGACTAGATTAGAATTAGACAATATTAGTACAGCTGGCAATAGAACTGTTTTAATGAAGGAGTACTTCGACTATATGTCTAACCATGTTGAGTATATGATTGGTGGTACAGGTGCAATATATTATAAGGAAATAACACGATGTAGTAATTCATGCCATAATGCATTTCAGCAGATTTATATTGCTTATGGACTTTTAGGCTGCATGTTTTTTTTCTTAACATTTATAAAATCCATAATAAATCATCATTCAACATCTAACATTTTAAATTACTTCCCTTTTATTGTGGCTCTACTTTTCATACAGAGCATCCAATTGTTAAATCCATTTCATTTAATGATTCCATTAGCAATAACATCATTGGCATATAAAATAAATAATACATCAAATATATGAAAATAGGACTTTTAACTTTTCATGATACAAATAACTTTGGATCATATCTACAAACTTATGGTTTGTACAAAAAAATACAAGATTTAGGCTACGAATGTGATGTCGTAGACTATCAGTGTGAGTCTATTATAGAACGTGAGATCCCCAAACCATTCCATTTTACGCTTAATCCCAAGAATTTGATTATAGAAATTCTTATAATGCCTAATGTAAGAAAAAAATATAGAAATCTATTATGTTTTCTTCACAAAAATATGACTCTTAGCGAAAGAGTTTTCAAAGATACAGCTTCAAGCATAGCAGATAAATACGCCAAGTTCGTTGTCGGAAGCGATATTGTATGGGGATTGGATATAACAAAGAATGATACGGCATACTTTTTGGATTTCGTTAAAGATCCAAAGAAAAAGTTTGCATTCTCATCTTCTATAGGAAATCCATGGAATGAAAAAGAAAAAACTTTAATAAAACCTTATCTTTCCGAATTTAGTAGTATTGCAGTTAGGGAAAATGAATCTGCTGAGTGGGTAGAAGGATTAATAGGGAAACGCCCTAATGTTGTTTGTGATCCTACTATGTTGTTAAAAGGTGACGAATGGGCAAAATACGCTTCAAGTAAATATAAAGAAAAACAATATGTGTTGGTGTATTTCACTACTGAACAAAATCTAAGAGATGCAAAGGCTTATTCAAACAAATATGGAATTCCTTGTTATGTAATAAACCAAGCGTTGCCATTAAAAGGAGTAACAAATATTAATCCTGTGACAATAGAAGATTTCCTGTCATTATTTCTTAATGCGACATTTGTTTTCACTGGATCTTATCATGGTATGCTTTTTTCCCTATATTTCAATAGAGAATTTGCTTATTATAATCGTGCGCATAAATCTCGTATGAATACGCTTGCAAAAAGGCTTGGTATTCAAAATCGTGAAGGATCAGAATATGATGTTTTCAAAATGAATCCTATCAACTATTCTAAGGTTAATGAAGCAGTAGAAGAATACCGAAACTATAGTATACAGATTCTTAAAGAAATGCTCGCAAAATGAGTATAGTAATTTGTAATCATGATAAATGTACTGGATGTTCTGCATGTAAAGATATATGTCCAAAGCAATGTATCACCATGCAACCAGATGATCTTGATGCATTACATCCTGTAGTAGACGAGAGTATTTGTATTAATTGTGGCCTATGTGAGAAAACATGTCCAAATAATCGTGAACTATCCTATAAACTACCTCATAAAGTATGGGCAGCATGGAGCAATGACAATGAAGTTAGGCGTACATCCGCTTCAGGTGGAATAGCTTGCGAGCTTTATCGTTATTGGATAAAAAATGGTGGTGTTGCTACTGGTGTTGTATATAACAGAGATGAAGGCTGTCATTTCATCTTATTAGAAAATGAATCTGACATTAAAGCTGTTCAGAATTCAAAGTATACATTTAGTGATACTGCTGGAATTTATAAGGTTGTAAAACAAAAATTGCAAACGGGCATTCCTGTTCTATTTATTGGTGTACCTTGTCAAGTTGCCGGCCTCTATGGTTTCCTGAAGAAAGAATATGACAATTTGACAACAGTTGATATCATTTGTCATGGAATGCCACCTGCAACATATTTAAAACAGCATATTAAAAGTATTGAAGTTAAGAAAAAAGAACATACGCATCAACTTTTCTTTCGTGATCCAAAGTACTATACATATACATTTACATTTACATTAAAAAACAATAAGGGCAAAGAGTTCTATAATAAGAAAGTTTTAACACGCGATAATTATCAGCTTGGTTATCACAGAGCGTTGATTTATCGCGAGAATTGTTATTCGTGCAACTATGCCCGCAAAGAAAGAATTTCAGACCTGACAATTGGCGATTTCTCTGGGCTTGGGCGGTTTGCGCCTTTTGAGTATGATAAACACAATGTAAGTTGTATTCTGGAAAATACAGATAAGGGCGCTGCTTTATTGATGAAATTACAAGGTGCTTTATCGATGTATGAAAGACCTGCTTGTGAAGCTTTTGAGGTTGAAAAGCAATTGAAATCACCATCTGTAAAACATAGTGGAAGATCTGTTTTTGAAAGGGTGTACCATAAGAATCGCAATTATGAATTAGCCAGTAATGCTGCTTTGAAGGAAGAGAAAAATAGGGCTGTAAAGACGGTAATAATTCTTAAAATAAAAGTATTCTTATACAACATTCTTGTAATGCTTCATATAAAGAAAAAGTAACTATGGCCAATAAGAATACGACAATAGCAAAAAATACACTATTCTTATCACTAAGAATGGTCTTTGTTCTTTTTGTATCCCTATATACCTCTAGAGTTTTTTTGAACGTGTTAGGCATTGAAGATTATGGCATCAGCAATGTTGTTGCTGGCTTTGTTTCAATGTTCAGTTTTTTAAATACATCTCTTGCCAATGCTATTCAACGTTTCTATAATGCCGAACAGGGTAAGAATGGAAAAGAAGGAATTACTATAGTTTACAATACCTCTTTGGTTATTCAAGGTGTTATCGCACTATGTGTAGTCGTCTTGCTAGAGTCTGTCGGTTTATGGTATCTTTATGAAAAGATGGTAATCCCTGCTGGGAGGTTCGATGTTGCATTTTGGCTATATCAGTTTAGTACGATTTCTGCAGCTACAGTTATTATGCAGTCTCCGTTTACGGCAGCCATAATGGCATACGAAAGAATGAACGCTTATGCAATTATTAGTATATTGGAAGTTGTATTGAAACTTGGATTTACTCTTGCTCTGCCATATATAAGTGTTGATAGATTATTAATGTATGGAGCCTTCTATATGATTTTGTCGATTCTGAATTTTTTATTGTATTTCATTTACAGTAAAAAGGAATTTAAAGAGCTGCAATATCATCCAAGGTATAATAAATCTATGTTTAAGGATATGATATCATTTTCAGGATGGAACCTTTGCGGAACCTTTGCTTGTATGACACGAGAACAAGGTTTAAATATGGTTTTAAATTTATTCTTTGGACCTGTGGTTAACGCCGCTAGAGGAGTAGCTTATCAAGTGTCAGGAGCATTACAAAGTTTTGTTTCAAACCTAAGTTTGGCTGCAAAACCACAAATGGTTCAGTCTTTTGCTACAGGAGATTCTTCAAGAACAATAAAACTTATGTACACAATGAGTAAATTAAGTTTTATCTTCTTGTTTGTGCTTTCTGTTCCTGTTATATTTAACATAGACTATATATTACATTTATGGTTAGGGAATGTGGTGCCTGATCATGCGGCAAATTTTGTTGTTCTTGTGATTATTACTAATTTTATGAATAATCTTAATGCTCCACTATCCAACGTAGTATATGCAACTGGAAATATGCGTAATTATGAAGTTGTTTTTAGTATAATAAACCTTCTAATAATTCCTTTTTCTTTTATTGTGTTAAAATTGGGAGCCCCTGCTGAAAGTGTATTTATCGTTTATTTTATAATGACAATCTTTGTTCAGGTTGGTTGCTTGTTAGTGATACGAACACTCATTTCATTGTCTCTTCGTAATTATTTTATGGTTTTGATAATACCAATTGCGATAGTAACATGTATAACATTACCCATAGTTTATGTTATACATAGCTTATTACCTAATAATTTATTAAGTATTGGCTTGGAGTTTACCCTTGTTACTATAATTGCAAGCTTACTATTCTATTATGTTGTATTAAACGCCACCGAAAGGAGTATAGCTAATAAGTTTTTAAACAAATTCATAAAGCGATGAAATATTTTATCATAACAGTTGATACCGAAGGTGATAACCTTTGGAACTACAAAAAAGGTCAAGAGGTAAATACAGAGAATACTCTATTCATTCCTCGCTTTCAAAATCTTTGTGAGAAATATGGCTTCAAACCAGTATGGCTTACAAATTACGAAATGGCTTGTGATCAAAGATATGTTGATTATATAAAGCCAAAAATGGAGGCGGGATTGTGTGAAGTTGGAATACATGTACATGCATGGAATAATCCGCCTTTGTATAAATTGAATGCTAAATATACGGGCAATCCATATTTAATTGAATATCCTGATAATGTAATGAGGGCAAAGTTCGAAAAAACATATAATCTTTTAAAGGAGAAGTTTGGAATAGAGGTTAAAAGCCATCGAGCAGGTCGTTGGGCAATGGATGACAGATATTTTGCCTTATTAAAGAATTTTGGAATAGAAGCAGATTGCTCACATACTCCAGGAGTGTCCTGGTCACAAGCCGCAGGTGAAACCATAATGGGTTCTGATTATTCAAAAGTACAGAATTATCCTAGTTTTATCAATAACATATTGGAGATTCCTATGACTATAAGAAAGACGCATATTTCAAGAAAAGGTTCTTTTAAACATAAGTTGAGAGTGCTTCTTCAAGGAGATAATGTTTGGTTAAGACCAGCTTCTGCCACGGCTGACGAAATGTTACATCTATGTAAATGTATAGATATAGAACCAAACGTCGATTATCTTGAATTTATGGTTCATTCTTCAGAATTGATGCCTAATGGCAGCCCATACTTTAAGGATGAAAATGCTATAGAAGAATTGTATAAAACGATAGAGACAGTTTTTGCGTATGTAAGACAATTAGGGTACAAAGGAATAACTATGGCAGAATACTGTAGGATTTATAAAAACAATAATTGATGAAGTTGTTATTTTATATACATGGTCTTAGTGGCGGAGGAGCAGAGAGAGTGATGGTAACTCTCATGAATAGTTTTATAGAACAAAATCATCAGGTTAGGGTCGTATATACAGAAAGCATTGAACAGCCTGTTTATCAACTTGACAATAGAATAGAACAAGTTTATATGCAGATGGAATGTCCTATGAAATCTTCATCTATTCCAACAAAAATCTTCAAAAGAATTTGGAAATATCCTGCCATCAGAAAACAAGCAAAGATTTTCAAGCCTGATTTTGTTATAAGTTTTCTTAAAGCTCAAAATAATGATGTGTTAGCTGCTCTTTTGGGAACTAGAATCCCAGTGATAATAGGTGATCATACAAATGTTGATAGAAAATATCCATGGCGGACATCGTTTTTGTCAACTATATTTTATCCAAGCGCAGCTGGTGTCACTATGCTTACTATGCGTGATTATAATAGATGGAAAAATAAATATAAACATGTTTATTATGTTCCTAATCCATGTGATATTAAACAGAAAAATAAGGATGCTATTCGTAAAAAAATAGTTATAGGCGTTGGCAGAGTTAACCAATGGGGAATTAAGGGGTTTGATAGCCTAATAAAGGCATGGAGTAAAATATATGGCAAACATCCAGATTGGAAATGCCAAATAGCAGGTGCATATTCAGATAACGTTTTGTCTAATATTCGCAACGAAGTTGGAGATAAAGCTTTTAGGAATGTTGAATTTATAGGTTTCCGCTCTGATATACATGACTATATGGAATCATGTGAAGTATTCTGTCTATCATCAAGAATAGAAGGTATGCCTATGGTTCTTCTTGAAGCATTAAATCTTGGATGCGCTTGTGTCGCATTTGACTGTGTAACAGGTCCAGCAGAAATGATAGAAGATGGCATTACAGGTTTACTTGTGAAAAATCAAGATGTAAATGAACTTGCAATAAAACTTGATAAAATTATTACAGATGAAAAACTAAGAAATATGTTTCATAAAAATGCTCCTATGTCAGTTGACAGATTCTCAACCGAAAATGTCCTAGATATGTGGTATCAAATGTTTAATGATTTAAAGAAAAAATAGTTCATGAAGTTTTTGTCAAATTTATATTGGAGGCTTCAAAGTCCTTTAAAGCAAGCTCGCCATCTTGGGGTAAATATTGGGAATGGTTGTTTGATAGCAACTCGAAGATGGTCTTCTGAACCATATCTTATTACTATCGGTAATCATGTACAAGTAACAGAAGGTGTATGGTTTCATACTCACGGGGGGGGGAATTCTATAAGGGCCGAAGTGCCAGATTATGATTCTTTTGGAAAAATAATTATCAAGGATTGGGCTTACATTGGTTCAGGAAGTCATATACTTCCTGGTGTAACAATAGGAGAAGGAGCTTTGGTCGCTGCAGGTTCAATTGTAACAAAGTCTGTACCTCCTTATACCGTTGTAGGTGGTAACCCAGCAAGAGTTATATGTACTGTAGAAGAATATAAAAAGAATAATATAAAATACAACACCAAAACATATGGGATGTCAGTAGAAGAAAAAAAGAGGATTTTATTGAACCTTCCTGAAGATATGTTTATGAAAAAATGAAGAAAATTTTATTAATAACAGAACACCTTGGTTCTGGTGGGGCGGAGAGACAATTATGTGGGTTGGCTTCGATGCTAACCAAAGCAGGATTTCCTTGCAGATTGATAACATACGTAGAGAATCAGTTTTATGAGCCTTATCTTCGTCAGCATGGTGTGGATTACAAGTTTGTGCCAGAACTGTGGGATAAGAAAACCCGTATATTTAAGGCTGCAAAGTATGTTAGACAATATAAGCCTGATGTAGTTATTTCATTCTTGCCATCAGTAAACAAGACCATGTGCCTTGCAAAACTTTTCTTTAAAGCAAAGTTAGTTGTGTCGGAACGAAACAATAATACTTGTATTACTCGTAGTGATAAGGTACAGTTTAATCTTTATCGTATGGCAGATGCAATAGTTCCTAATAGCAACAGCCAGGGGAATTTCATCCGTAATAATTTTCCATTCTTGAGTAAGAAGGTGCATCCCATTATCAATTTTGTTGATGTTAATCGTTTCACGCCATCAGAAACGTCTGCGCAGAATGACACTCTGCGTATCGTGACAGTCGCTCGCTATACTCAACAGAAGAATGTGTTAACTTATCTGAAAGCTGTACGTATGGTAAAGGATATGGGACTCAATGTGCATTTTGATTGGTATGGAGATAAGAGGCATAATGTAGCTTATTATGAAGAAATAGAGAAAGAGTATCAACAGCTTGATATTGCAGATTACTTAACATTGCATGATCCAAACCAAAAGATTGAAGAAGAATATCGCAAGGCTGATATCTTCTGTCTTCCAAGTCTTTTTGAAGGATATCCAAATGTAGTAGCAGAAGCTATGTCTTGCGGATTGCCTATTCTCTGTAGTAATGTATATGAGAATCCATATATCGTTGAAGAGGGAGTTAATGGATTTTTGTTTGATCCCAATAAGCCTGAAGTCATTGCTGATGCAATAAAGAAGATGGTGGGCTTATCGTATGAAAACAGACTGGAAATGGGTAAGCGCAATCGTCAACTTTGTTTGCAGCGCAATACAGAAGAAGCTTTCTTAAAATCATACGTTGAACTGATAGAAAAATTATAAAGGAATGAGCAAATTCAAAGAATTATATAATGCTGACATTGCTCGGTATGGAGGAAAACCGGAAATATACATTAGAATCTTTCATTTTCTTTATCGTAAGGCTGCCACAGAATCCTTTATACCAATAAGGCTGTTTTATAAAGCTCTATTCCGAATTTTGGCTAGCCAAAGAGGTTTGGAAATAACAGCAAATAATCAAATCGGGGGGGTATTTATATAGGTCACGCATATAATATAACCATTAATAGTAGAGCTAAAATAGGTCGCAATTGTAACATTCATAAAGGTATTGTTATCGGACAAGTGAATAGGGGCAAACGCAAAGGATACCCCACAATTGGCGACAGAGTGTGGATAGGCATTAATTCAGCTATTGTAGGAAAGGTTACAATTGGTGATGATGTGCTGATTGCACCGAATAGTTTTGTAAATGTAGACATACCATCACATTCTGTAGTATTCGGCAACCCTTGCATTATCAAGCACAGGGATTGGGCAACAGAAGGGTATGTAAATAACACAGTAAATAATGAATAAAAATAAAGTAATCTTTATTGGACCTGCTGGTGGAGGCAGAGTTCCACAGAATGGCGCATCAGCTAAAAACTATCATTTGATGAATTATTTTCATAAAAAAAACATCAATGTGGTTTCGGTTGATACTGAAAATTGGAGGAAAAATCCTTTAGTTCTTGTAAAATTGATATTTCTCATCTTGTTAAATCCAAATGCAAAATACATAATAGCTACAAATAATATGAGTAGTTACAGAGTTTTGCAGATAATGTCGCTATTTCCAAGGAAACGTTCTGTTATTTATTGGATTATCGGAGGTAGTATTGCAGAATGGATAAAAGAAGGGAAAGTAAAAGCAAAACCTTTTAAGATAGTAGATGTTTTCTTGGCAGAAGGTAAAAAAATGCAGGAAACCTTTTCAGAGGTCGGATTTAAGAACACTATTTATGTTCCGAATTTTAAATGTATTGATTATTTGCCAGAAAATAAAGCCAAAACAGACAACAAGATGCGCTTTGTGTTTCTTTCCCGTATAATTCCAGAGAAGGGATGCAACACAATTATAGAAGCCGTAAAAATCCTCAACAAGAAATACTCTGATAATTTTATAGTAGACTTTTATGGTCCGTTTGAGGCTGAATATGAATCACAATTCAAGGATAAAATATCTAATATAAACAATATTTCATATAAGGGTTTCTTGGATCTACGTAATCAAAGAAATTATGACATACTGGCAAAATATGATGCCATGCTGTTCCCCACATATTGGCATGGAGAGGGCTTTCCTGGTATAATCATAGATGCATTTGTTTCAGGGTTGCCCGTAATAGCAACAGACTGGAGTCTTAATGCAGACATTATTGAAGATGGAAAGACAGGAGTTATATTGAAAGAAAATACAGTAGAAGCTCTTGCTGAAGCTATGGATTCGATGATAAATAATCCAAAGTCTGTTGAACTAATGAGTAAAACATGTCAGAATTCAGCCATGAACTTTGATATTAAAAATGTCGTATCTGATAAACTGTTAGAAAAAATAGGTATATGCTAGTATTCACAGGAGATATAAATCTAACCGATTGGTATTTCAATGCAGGTTTTGGTATTGGTACCAGAATAGCCAATGGTTTTGACCCTTTCCGTAAGCTTGAAAGAAAAGCTAATGATCTTTGGGTTGGCAATTTCGAAGGAGTGGCATCAAATGTGACAGATAATGCAGGCTTTGCGGGAGAGGTGTTTAGGGTACAGCCAAGAGTTTTGCAAAATCTTAATCACTTTGATGTGTATGGTCTTGCCAACAATCATGCAATGCAGCATGGCAAAGAAGCGTACCAACAGACATTTGATGCTATCTGCGGTTATGGTTCAAAATGTTTCGGAGCAAATAAACAGAAGTCTGTTGTAATGAACCATCAAGGAAGAACGGTGTCATTTACAGGTATGTGTCTTCGTATTGATGATTTTACGGATGCTCCTTTATATTGGTATAATCCAGAATATAAGGAAATAGAAAAAGAACTGAAGTCATTACCAGTGGACGCATTCAAAGTGCTATACATTCATTGGGGGAACGAGTACATCAACCGTCCTTCGTCAGTACAAAAGAAGTTTGCCCATTGGTTGATTGACATCGGTTTTGACCTTATAATAGGTATGCATCCTCATGTGCTTCAAGGATATGAGGAATATAATGGTAAATACATATTCTACTCACTTGGAAACTTTGTTTTTGAGATGGCTTGGGAGCCTACAAAAATAGGTGCTATAGTAAAGTTTGACCTTGACACAGAACAACCAAGTGTAGAATATATACATATCGAGAATGACAGTACTCCTGTTGTAGTAGAAGAATCGAAGATACCTGCAGAATGGCGATTTGACTACCTGAATGAAGCTCTTAAGAAAGAAGATAACTCAGAACAGTATCATGCGGAAATAAGTAGAAACTATGCTGCTTATAGAAAAGCCAATCACAGATATATTATTAACAATATGATTAAACATCCAACATTGGGAAACAGTCTGCTGAAAGATTTTATAAAAAGAAGATTTTTAAAATAAGAATAAAAACAATAAAATATGGCATTTCATCCAACATTAAGCAAATCGGGCAGAATTATGTTCTGGCCTTTGATTAAGTTTACAGAGTTTATGGGTAATCATTTTCCAGAGACTTTGTTGAAGATACGTTATCGCTATGTGTTTAAGGAATCGCTTAACCTTAAGAACCCTCAGACATTGAATGAGAAAATACTGTGGGCGAAGCTTTATTCTGATACAACAAGATGGACAGAATTGGCTGACAAGCGAACGGTGCGTGACTATGTGGAGAAAATAGGTCTTGGTGACACTTTGGTAAAGCTCTATGCCACTTGGTATAAGAAAGAGGAAGTGAACTTTGATGTGCTACCTGATACTTTTATCATTAAAGCTAACAATGGTGACGGTAAGGGTACAAACAAGATTATACGCAAGGCTGACCTCACCCCAAAGAAGAAAGCTGGGTATATAGAACTGATTGGGGAATGGTTGAGTCGCAAGAATATCGGTGCGCTTCATGCAGAACCTCATTACAAGAATATGAAGCCTTGTGTTATAGCAGAAGAAGTTTTGCCATTAGAAAAGGGTGCTACATCGTTGACTGACTATAAAATGTGGTGCTTTAATGGTAAGTGCTACTATACTTGGATATGCAATGACCGTAGTGCGGGTGGCAACAGTGCCCATGTGATGACATACGACATGGACTGGAACGCACACCCAGAATTCTCTGTATTCAATTCTGATTATCTAAGAGGAGACATCATTCCTAAGCCTAAGAACTTCGATAAAATGGTGGAGATAGCAGAAAAGCTGTCAAAGGGTTTCCCCGAACTTCGTGTTGATCTATACAACATAGACGGAAAAATATACTTTGGCGAATTGACCTTCACCTCGCAGGGTGGCTTTATGGACTTCTATACTCCTGAATTCAACAAAATGCTTGGTGAGAAGTTCAGCATAAAGGATTTCCCTTTGAAAAAGAAATAAGTAATGGTACTTCCGTCTGCACAAGTGGTCGCATGGAGCGATATGGTGCGATACCATCGGGCGGAACAAGAATTCAAATAGAATAATACAGTTTCTACCCGTTGGCGGAATTAATTAAAGTTGGTCGATATGAGTAAAAGTTGCCCATATCGCTGGTTTTTAGTAAAACCAAGAATTGCCGAAAAACTGTCAGATTGTCTGGTTTTTTGTTGTAATATTCTGACAGGCAGATATTTGGCTGCCTGGCGATTGTCAGCCAATTGTCTGGATGGTTTGCAGATGAAAGGAATTGTCAAGTGTGAGGAATCGTCAGAAGTAAGGAATTGTCAGATGAAAGGAATGTCAGCTTTGAGTAATTCAGACTGCAGGAATGGCATGCGTTGGCAGAATTCTCAAA
>ENA-OPCM01000253-OPCM01000253.1-human-gut-metagenome-genome-assembly--contig:-NODE-253-length-41329-cov-4.662427_pt1 | contig 41329 bp, 57 predicted proteins | sample MGYA00241252_ERZ501484 | MGnify/ENA primary metagenome ERZ501484 (study PRJEB25962, sample SAMEA2042583) | human gut metagenome | biome: human gut; feature: human-associated habitat; material: faeces...
CATGCCGGAAAAATTCACCCCGTTGCCCCGTCCCGCTTGAAACTGTCTTACCGCCCTCGATCAGACTAACTGTGATTGTCTTGTCGGCATCGTTGGCGGTGACGTTCAGCTTTGCGGCGGATTCGTCTTCTAGGCTGAGCACGCGGGCGCGTAGTTTTTCGTCGGCGGTCGTCTGCTTTGCGGCCTGTGCGGCAATCAGGGCTTTGACCGTCCGCACATTTGCGGCATCCGTGTCGTCTGCGCCATCAACGCTCAGCGTCACCTTTTGAGCGAAAGTATTCGGCTGATCGGTTCGTGCGAACTTTGCTTTATCGGCGGTGTAGGTCGCCGCGTCCAGCTTCGCGCCAAGCTGTGCCGTCGTGGCGTAGCTACCTTTAGGCTGTTTGCCATCCAGTGCAGTTTGCAGTCCCGTCACCTGCGCAATCGTGTGCTGGTGCGTCGCAGGGGGAAAAGTCGACGGCTTGCCCGAAAGGCTTGCCCACGTGACCAGAGAACCCGTGTCGGTGATGGTGACTTTGTATTGCTGTTCACCCGTGGAAACCACGTCCACGCCAGAGCCGACAAAATCGATAGCCAGCAAGCCGACGCCAACCGTCTTCCCGTCATGCTTCACGTCTACGGGCAGGCGCTGACCCGCGAATTGCTTGGCTTGATCTCGGTACACCTTTGCCTGAGCCATCGCGCCTTTCGCGCCAACCATAGACGTCTGCGCGTCATCGGCAAAGCCTTGCGCGGTGCCCTCGGACTCTTTGGCCTTCAAAGCGGATTGTGCAGAGTCGCTCGCCGAGGCCTGCGCTTTTCTCGCACTGTCTGAGGACTCGCTGGCGCTCGTTTTTGCCGCGTCTCTCGACAAGAAAGACTCGTCACGCGCGCTCTCTGCGTCCTTCACGGCTTGGCTTGCGGCTTTCATGATCGAAAGCACGCCAGACGGGCTACCGACGACCGTCACTTTAATCGTTGTGCAACTCATCTGCACCCTCCTTCAGCCGGGAGCTTAACCAGATTGATTTGACCGTAGACGACGGGGCGGATCATGTCGTCGCCGTCCTTCAGCCACAGATCATAGTAGAAAAGTCCCTCTCCCATTGTCTTCGTTTCCGCGCTCGACAACTCGAAAACTGCCTTTCGATCAGCGAAATTCAGACACCCAGACTTCACGACGTCACCGTCAGAGGAGTCCTTTTTGACAGTGTAGTGCGCAACCGCGAAATCGAGGTCAATATCCCCATCGATCTCTACGCAAAACTCGCATTTCTCGCCAACCGCCGCAGACAAATCGTGTCGCACAGGCAGGGTTTGAGCTTCGTCCATTTTTTTCTCCATTAAAAAAAGCCCCCCGAAAATTCGGAGGGCTTCGGGCTATGCCTTACGCTTTTGCCTCATCCGGCGCGGACTCGTCCGCTTCGGGTTCGGCAGGCTTTTCCTTTGCAGGTCGACCGCGCTTCTTTTCAGGCTCATCGCGTTCGATGACCAAAGAGCCGTCATTGACTCGATCTTGAAAGAAAGTCAGCCCCTTCACGTCATCAGGAAGCTCGACACTTTCAGCGCCGCCGACAGGAATCAAGAACCGGCGATTGGTGTCGAGATTGATTCTGACGTTGCATAGGCCGACGTTGCGAACAGCGATCATGATGCCTCCTTACGAGATGGCCGTGTCGAACTCGCAGTAGGCCGCGCACTGCGGGTAGCGGAATTCCGTGCCGCTGATCTTATACTCCATCGGCACCTTGACCATCAGGTTGTGATACTGGGGAGCGATGAAGCGCGGGGCGATCGGCATGTAGGCAACGAGGTTGTCGGGCGACTTTTCGTAAGCCACCATGCGATCCTTATTGCCCGTCACGCCATTGGCCGTAAGCTGAGCGGCAAGCAGGAACGGAATCGGACGAATGTCGAGCTGAATGCCTCGTTCAATCGTCGCGAGATTCTTCTGCTTGAGGAAGTCAAGAACAGTCGTAAAGCCAACCTGCGTGCCGTCGGCAGAAACGCCGTAGGGCTTATTCGCGATAAGGCGATAGCGCTTGGTGTCGAGTAGCAGGGTGTTCGGCATGAAGCGCTGATTCGTGTCTTCCCAGATGTCGCCGAGGAACTTGTTGATATCGTCCAGAATTTCCTGAGCGCTGGCGGTATTCCAGTCGACAGCCGAGTTCGTCTTGGTGACGTTCGGGTGATTAAAGAGGCCGTACATCTTGCGCTTGGCATCGCCGAAGAAAACGATCTTCTGCTGATGCTCCTTCGCGCCGCGATAGGCAAAGCGCATCTGCGTCTGATCGATCGGCAGGTTCATGGCAGTAGACTTGCGCAGTTCGTCGAGACTGTACTGAACGCTCATGCCCGCATAGCCAAGCTGAACCGTATGGATTTCAGCCGACATGGCGACGGACGGCAGATCGTCAGCGGAAGCGCCGATAAACTTACCCATCGTCACGCCGTCGTAGGAGCGGTAATTGACGGTTTCCGTCCATTCGGGAATGGCGGTGTCGATCGGGACGAGATTTTCAAAGAAAATGTCGGCGTACGGCGTTTCATACAGCTTCGGCTCGATGTAAGCAAGCTGAGAGATCATGAAAGCCACGCCGCTATCGCCGTCGCTCATGGCGGCGTTGTAGCTCACGTTTGCACTGGCAAGGCCGAAGCGCTCAGCCATGGCGTCCGACACAGCGACGGAAATGATGTTCTTCTTCATTTTAGATTAACCCCCAATCGTGATCTTGATTCGCACCAGATCGTCCTTAGCAGTGGCGGCGTCAAGGTACTTTGCGCCGACGATCTGAACCGCCTCAGTGTCTGACGTGCCAGCGGCCGCGCAGAAATACCCCTTCACAGTCGCGCCGACGCCCGCGAAGACATCACCGCCCGCGGTGACGGCTTCATGAGCCTTGACCCAAATCACGCCGTCGGTCAGAACGGTGCCAGTCTTGCCGACGTTCACACCCTGCTCACTGCCGGGGTTCGTCACATCGACGAGCTCGCGCACGAGAACGCCGATCGCGGTGCCACCAGTCGCGATGGGCTTCATAGAGCCCGCGTCGGTGTCAGCCTGCACGGCCGTGCCGAACGGAATCACCTCGGAAGTCGAATTCAAGCGAGAAACTCGGTTGGCAAGCTGAAGATCAGCCACCATGCCCGAGTAAGCCTTGTCGTGGACGAGCGCCACTTTCTTGGTAATTGCCATTTTTTACCCCTTTTTAAAAAATCACTTGCCCTTCCAAGCGTCAGCAATCTTTTGCATGTGCTTCTGGTAGGCGTCTTGGCGATCTTCCTTCTTTTCGTCGTCACCGTCCGCCATAGCTTGGCTGAGCTTCTTCTGCGAGTCATTCATGCCGACGCCAGCGGTGCTGACCGCGTGCGCAAAGAAGCCGCTAACGAAGTCATCGGCCTTGTCGTCGAGAGCTACGTCAGGGTACGCGGCCTTGATCGCCGCCTTCTTAATCTCGAGCGGGTCGAAAGAGTCGCACACAAAAGTTTCGCCCGCAATCTTTCGGGCATCTTCCATCAGCGAAGCGGTCTGCTTGACGACTTCCCTGATGTCTTCGTCAGTCATGATCTTTGCCTTGGTGTCTTCGAGACTCTTTTCAAGTCCCGAGACCTTGGCGGTGAGTTCGCCGATTTCACCGTCCTTCATGCTAACCGCCTCTTCGGCGGTCTTGGCGCGCGCTTCGAGCTCATCGATTCGCGACTCAATGGCGGAGGCCACCTCGTCGTTCAGCTCGAACTCGGCGTCGCCGATTTTGAGATTTTTCATTTTTCCTCCGAAAGAATCGAAAAGACGCGCCTCAATGCCAGCTCTCGCGCGCGGCACAAGTGCGACGTGATTCACGAGCGTGATTTTATCCACCCTCGCGTCGTACTTTTCACCTTCAGGCGTCACGCCGTCAGTGAAATCAATGGTATTTCGATAGCCCACCGACAGCTGGATTTTACCTGCTTCAATTGCTTTGATGGTATCGGCGTCCTTGATGAGCATATCGCAGACGATGAAATTCGGGCTTTCTTCGTCCTTTTGCGCGTTTCCAAGAACTACGCCCGCAGTCAATTTGCGATAGTTCGTTTTGTCGATGAACTCTTTCGGATGCTCATTCGTAACGTCAACGCCATCGAACATCTTGCAAACTTCGTCCGACAAAACTACTTCAGGCGGACGATAAAGACGAATGCGCTTAAACGGCTCGTCCTTCAATCCCAATTCACAACGGTAATAACTCTGAATTCCAGAACGCGCAACGCGCCCCTTCACTTTCAAAAATCCGTTTTCCAAAGTCTGACGAGTCGAGCCTCCAAGGAAGTCGCTCGCCCTGTCTGTGATTTCAATCTCATTCATTTTCTTTTGCTCCTCTGAAACTCTTCAACCTCGCTTTCAAGCACTGGTAATGCCACGCACCTGCAATTCACGCTACCCAGGCCGGGGCTTGCCTTCACGCCGTCAACGGTCGGCAATTCGTCCCACCTGTAAACGCCGACACCGTACTTCGTTACCCTATCCTGTGCCTCTCGATGCGAAGGACGAACGCGCTCATCGTGCGAGGTGTCCCACTTGAAGAACTTGAACCCCGCATCCAGTTGCCGTGCTTTGCTGATAGTGCTGAGCACCTTTGCCGTCTGATCTCGTGCGATCACTCTCGCGCGCCCCTCGGTAGCGCCATAAGATCGAATCGCCGATTCAATCACGCTTGGACGATTGCCCGCCATGACATTTTCGTAAACGATGCCCGCAAGAGCGTTGATGTGCTGAGACGCAAGACTTCGGATCAACTGCGCGTTTTGCTCCGTCGCAAGACTGATGACCTGCCGAAGCGCGGGAGTGCTGTATGCGCTGATGCCGACGGCCTTTGCCGAATCGTGCGAAAAAACGCCGTCGGAGAACTTTAGGGAATCGTCGACAAACTCGCGGGCGATGGTGTCGGCAATGCGCTGAAACCCGATGCCCGTGAATCGCTCAAGCAGTTCGGACAGGATGCGCCCAAGGTAGTCGCCCACGGCGTCGGCAATGTAATCGGTTTTCAGCGGAGTGTGGATTGCGTCAAGCGTGGCTTTCGTGATTCCGTCAAGAACCTGATAAAGGTTTCTCCTGTACTTCACTTCGATTCTTTGCGGGAACGCCCTTGTCAGCATACGCTTGCGCAGGCTCGCCAATGCCTTCGCTTGCGCCCGCGTTGCCCGAATTTTCTTCATTCAGCAATTCCTCCATCGAGATTTCGTTTTCAAGCCTTTCAAGCTCATCGATGCGTGCCGGGTCAAACTGGTACTTTTCCTTGGACTGCAAGTTGCGCTGAATCTGCGACACCGTGATGACGTTTGCTTCAAGGTACGCAATGTCGGCGTCGGCCTGCACCTTATTGGCTGTGGCAATCTCGTTTTCGCTCGGGATCGAGAGAGGATTCCAAGAGTAATTGAAGTCGTTCGGAAAATCTCCGATCGCTGAGCGCACGAGAATTTCATCCAGTTTGCGAAGTGCGGGATCGAGCTTTGCGGCCTGCTGGGCGGAAATATAATCGAAGTAAGTCTTTTCGTCGCCTTCTCCCGTCGCATTCAACCCCTTTGCAGAATCGCCAAAGAGTTTCGTCATCGGAATGTTTGAAGCGCCAGAAACCATCTTCATCATCAGCTCGATCATGTCGGCCACGCCCGAGTAGGTGAGCTGATTTCTTTCGAACTGCTCGTTTCCGTCGAGCAGGGAAACACGAAAGATTGACTTCATCATCCCCCAAGCACGGAATCGCGCGAGGATTCTGTCTTCCTGATCCGTGCCGATTTCGTCCATCAGGCCGTCTTTTCGGATCGTGTCGACATTGAACTCTTGCAAGGATTCTGCAACCCCGCCGATGGACGACAGGAAATCCTCGACGGTTTCCATCGCTTGGCGCAAAGACGAATCGCCCCACCCCTGCGCTTGGAAGGCAAGACGAATCGGCAACGGCTCGCCTATGACTCGGATTACATGGGATTTGTGGACGGTGACGGCGCGGGAGTTATTTACGTAGTACTCGGACGGCAAATTGAAATCTTCATCCAAAACGTCCATCACGTTGATGTCGGCACCAGTCACGTACCAACGATCCAGCACCAAAAGACGCTTCAAGTCGCCCTTTTTAATCTTTCGGACGTCGAGCGGTTGCCGTAGATCTTGGTTGGTGATCGGGATGATCGCCGCTCCACCATACAGACGAGCGTAGCGCACGGCCTCACTGAACTTGGCGGGAACCATCAGCCGATCTTCTTCAGAGCGGATTTCATCAGCCCTGTCGCTTTTAATCTCGCGCCACATTTTTGTCATGTCCGCCGCCACGGCATCGCAAATGCGACGGGCGATCCAAGACGTCTGATAGGCCGCCTCGTAGGCTTGAAAATTGTTAATGTTCTCGTAGCTCCAGACGAAGTGACCGCGCTTTGAGCGATCCGTGCCCTGCCCCGTGAGTCGATTGATCAAGCCGTCGGCCAAGGGGGTCGTTTTTTTATTTCCCATTTTCCTCACCATTCCACGTCGCTATAAAGAGCGTGTTTCTTTGCCAGCATCATTGTAATTGCATCACACATAGTGTCGATCTGGTCGTCGTGCGGATGGGTGTCGTTTGCCGTGAACGCCTCGCACTCTACGAGGAAATCACTCAAGAAAGGCGCACTTCGAGGCAGTCGGATGTAGCCAGATTCGATATATCCCTGCACGTCCATGACGCGCTCAAGCTTCGAGCGAGAGCGCTCAATTTCCTTCAGCGGAATCGCGGGTCTGATCTTGTGCCGGATGCTTTGGATGAGTTGCGTGCCGGATGCCTTGTCCTCGACGCCCATGAAACGCAACGGAGACGATCGGTCGGCCTTGGCCTTGTTCCAAAATGCAGGGATTCTAACTTCGAGCTCATACGCTTGGAACTTGTCGCGCATCATGTCGATGAGGTACAGATTCCCGTCTTCTCCAAGACCCCACAACGACGCAACTTGATAGTCGTTCGACTCCTTTTCCTTCTGAGCCGTATCAACGAAGATTGCTCGGTACTTGATCTTCGGTAGCACGTCGTAAAAGCCAAACCACGCGCTCTTTATGATTCCGCCGCCCAGCGGCCTCGGGTTTTGTTGCATCTGGGCAGCGAACATGTATCCATTTTTGTCGCGCATGGCGTGCAATTGCTCGACCGTGTACTTGTCAGGCCAAAGAGATTCCTCGTGATCCGTTCCCTCATTGAGCAAGGCAGGCAAAATGATGCGCTCGAAATGATATTCCTTATCGCGCATCAGCATCGCGCAAAAATCATCCTCATGGATTCTTTGCATAATGAGGATGCACGGAGTCCTTGTCGAGTTGAAACGACTCTTAATCGTTTCGTCCCAGCGACGATTGATAGCCTCTCGCCTCACGTCCGAATTGGCATCATCTGGCTTGAGCAAATCGTCAAGCAAAATTCCACCACCAAATCCGTGCCCGTCTGTGAAGTCATTTACCTTACCCGCACCGTAACCGGTCACCTGGCCGCCTGCCGAACGCGCAAAGAACGCTCCGCCTGCCGCTGTTTTCCATGCCCGATCCGATTCTTTTTTCAACTCTGTCGGCCAAAGTTGCTGAAACTCCTTTGACGAAACAAGCTCTTTGATTGAATTTGAGTTGTCAAGCGCAAGTTCGTCCGAGTACGAAAGATGAATAAATTCGCAAGTCGGATTCTTCGCAAAGCACCACGCCGAAAACATCTTGATGGCAATCAGGGTTTTCCCGTGACGCGGAGGGATGTTGATAATGATGTGCGTTTTCTTTCCGTTCCAAACGTCTGTCAGAATCGAAAAAATTTGACGGTGAAAATCCGCGATTCTGAATTTTTGCCCGGTTGATGTCTTGAAAAAGTACCGCACAAAGAACTCGAAATCGTCCTCGCACCGCTTGCGCACGTGATCCAAAAACTGTTGTTCGCTGATCTTCATAAAGAAAAACAACCCTCGTGACACAGAGGGTTGTTGCGCTCAATTTATCGTTATCGTGACTTCTTCGACTGCTTTACCATGTTTGTGACGATGGTGTCGTACTCTTCTTCCTGCTTTTCCATCGACTTTTGAAACTCGGCAAAACTGTCCTTTGCTTCTTTTGCCGCCTCTTTCGTTAAGACGATGTTGCCTTCATCATCGTCAATACTCCTCATCGAGAACCTTGTCCAAAACCAATTTTTGCGCCGTCGTCAGCTCGATGGTCTGCTCGATTTTCACCGCGCCGCCGTCGGCTCCAGTAACGGCGACCTTGCGTCGTTCGCCGTAGTTAGCATCATCGCGGATACCGGCCTCTCGATTCAACTCCTGAATCGCAATCTTTTTTGCTTCGACCCACCCCTGCGGAATGTCGAGTTTCGGAGTTTTGATCTTGTTTCCGTTGTCATCGTACTGCGGTTTGTTTTCGTCATTTTCCACTGCACGACGATGAGACGATTGAACCTCGTCCGCAAAATTGTTCATTTCCTCGGCGATTTTCAGCGCCTTTTCTCGGAAAAGCGCCGCCGATCTTGCGCGCGCGCGCGCGGACAAGCTGAGGAACTCTGGGTATTTGCACTTCCAATTCCACATTGTGCAAACCGAAGGCATTCCGTCCATTTTGGAGATTTCAGCCTCTGATTTGCCCTGAGCGATCAGCTCGCAGATTTTCTCGCCACGCTCGACAGAGTATCCGGTTGGTCTGCCTGTTTTCTTCTTTGGTTTTTCCATCTCAATCTCCGTCAAAAATCAGCCTTTCGATTGTGACCATGACGCCATCTTCGGTACCATACCGCTTTTTCGCATAGACCTCAACTACTGCCGCGTCATCGCGATAGGTGATCCCATTGCAAGCGTCGAGAACCGACTTTACGAGATTGTCAATGTCCGGCTTGTGCGGCATCGGACTGCCATCGCTCAAGAGCGAGTCGCGGCGCTTTTTCGCGTATGACTTTGGCGGAGTAAAGCAGAAAGTCAGCCGCATGACAAAGTATCCGTCAGGCATAGGAGTGCTTCCCATTGCGTGGACGGCGGCCAGCTTTATCTGCTTTTCCCATGCGACGGTTGCCGCAGGCGTGTAAGCGTGCCCAGTCCGTGTCACGCGAGGGCGCGCCTTGCCTTTTGGGATCCCGCGCACAAAAAACTTGACGATCGGCTCAGTAGTCGCTTCTGCCATTTTGCCTCCTCTGAAAGAATTTTTATCCGAAACCGTCTGCGGCAAGAGGCTTGCGTCGAGACTCCCCAGAGAGTCGTGAGGATGCGACCTACCCACGCTTGGCCTCCTTTTGCGCCTGAGCGCGGCGCATATCTCGGACGGTATCGAGGTAACCGAGTTGAAAGCGTGTCCAGAGCTCGGCGTTGCGCCTGTAAAGCGTGCGGTACTTCGTAAGAGAGTGCCCCGCGAGAGCGGCCTTACGGCCTTCGTCGTAGGCCTGATCTTCTTTGCTCTTCACTTTTCCCTTTCCTAAAGATTTAAAAACTGCCCCATTGCGTCTTTCTGTCACCATCGACGCAGTAAGCACCGGACTCGGGATCGAGCCAGAGGCACGTTCTCCCCTCCCAGCGGCCGTTTCGCTGTTTGCACACAGTCACGATGGTGTCGGCCTCTTCGTAATCCTCGACGAGCGACAACTCGTTTTTTTCACGGCGCAACTCCTTTTTTTTGTTTCGCTGGATGGTGACGACGTTGTCGGCCGAATCGGTGATGGCACCTGAACCTCGGAAAGAAAACTTGCCGATCTCCTCGAGCTCGTCCTTCCCCTTTCGGACGTGGTGGACAAGGTGGATGTGAACACTCAGTTGCTTTGCAAGCTGGCAGAGCGTCTGCACGAAGTCCTTCTGGGCGTTGTAGTCGTCCTCGCCATCGACGCACGACATCAGGTTGTCGATCAGGATGTGACGGCAACCCCGTTGCTGTGCGGCGATCGTGATGGCTCCGAAGAGCACCTTCAAGTCGACCCTGCCAACGTAGTCGAAAAAGAGCATGCGCTCCTGAAACTCGCGCAAGAACTTTTGCGCCGCGGGCACATCCTGAGCACCGCTCGGGTAGTGCCCGATCCACTGCCCACACATGCGAACGAGCGTTCTGCTCGGTGGCATTTCCAGAGACACGATGCAGGGCTTGATGCCTTTGGAGGCAAGCGTCAAGGCGATCTGTCCCGTGAGCAGGGAGTTGTGAGTGGGCACACACGATTTCGATGCCAAGTACAGATGCGACGGCGAATCCACCTGAATGCACTTGACAGGAACCGACTCACATCGCTCGCACTTGACGATGAAGCGCTCCTTGGCGCGGAATGCGACTTCTTTTGGAAGACGCTCTTTCTTACGCGGCAAGCTGAAAACCTCAAAAGCGGTCGTGAAAGTCACTCGGAATTTCTCGCCGCAATCCTTGCCGTAGAGCCTTGCCCTGCCTTCGATCAGGTGCACGATGCACCCCAGAGAGGTGGCAAGTTCGCACACAGCCTCCGCCAGTTTCCGATTCGTCGAGCAGAACTCGCAGGTGTGCTGACTGCAATACCCGTCCGAGTCCATGAGACCTTGCAAAAGCGCCAAACGCTGTTGAATCGACGATTTCAGGTAAATGGCGGGGACATGTTTGCTTTTAAGCAGGCCGTTCTCACGCAAAAGGACGTGCAAGCCGAGAATCCCGTGGTTAAGCTTTGCTTTGCGCTCCGTGATCTCGAAGCCATCGGCGCGAATTCTGTCCAAAACGTGCTGATCGGGAGTGGTGATTGCACCGCAATCGCTAGTCCCGTCTCCCAGCCAAGCGCCAAGCGTATAGGGCGGAATCGGCAAAGATTGCTCAGGGTATTCTATCGGCTGACAAACCGTGATCGAGTGATTTTTCTTGTTTTTCTGGTAGGCGTTGTTAAAGAGCAGGGTTCCTGCGATTTCACGAGTCGTGCGGATGGCGGCAAAGGAGCGCTTGTGGGTCTGATCTGTCCCGAACTTTTTCACAGGCCTTGACTCGAGACGGCCATTGTGCTTGGCGCTTGAACGGCTTCTTCGGGATTTGTAGTCATCGGTCAGCCACTCATGCTCGGCATCCGCCACGATTTCAGTCCCGTCGCTGAAGGTGACGAGGAAGCAAGGGCGATTGTACTGGATTTCGGTTTCGGCCACCACTCGGCAAGGCTTGCCGTTTTCGTCAAAGACGTAATCGCCGGGGTGGACTTCGCCCATCGTCTTCCACCCCTCTGTAGTCGGAATCGGGGTGCGCAAGTCAAGGGCTTTTCCGTGTCCATTAATTCCGCCCCAGATGGTGAGCTCACCCGGGCGCAGGCCGAGTTTGGGGATAAGGGGGCAAGGCGTGCCGTCTCGTCGCCCCTCGACGATGCAAAGAACGTCGTCCTCGAAAGACATCGGCTTGCGCACGAGGAAAAAGGGGTCGAGGTTTTCGTAGGCCTCGGTGTACTCTTCCCGTCTTGCGGGCTCGATGCGTTCGATCAGGTCATTGGTGCTCATTGAAATGCACTCCTTTCTTCTGTGCGGGCAGGTACATAAAAAGTCCTTTGGACGAGTCGATATAGATGGCCGCGGGCTGATGCTCGAGCTTGAGAAGTTCGTTCCAGAGCACGGTGGCGCGTCGCCAGTCGGCAGTGGGCACGTAGAACCAGACTACGCGACAGCGGCAGTAAGCCAAGTCGATTTCCTGAAGCCTGTCGGTGTCTTCAACGATGACGGTAAGCGTTTCGCCTGCAAGCGGGTAGCTGATCTCGTGCTCGTGGTTTGCGCTATCGCCGAAGACAAAGCGCACGTATGCGAAGTGCTCGGGCTTGGCGGGCAAGTTCTTGGAATCGAAAATCATGAGATCAGCCTCGTGAAAATCTTTTCGCCCTCTGCCTCTTTGCGGAGGCGCTCGGCCTGAAACTGCGCCCAAGACTTTTCGGACTTGAAGTTGGCTTCTTTTGTCTGGGGCACAAAGCGGGAGTACCGTCGCACGTCATCAGGCCGCATCCTCCGGAGCCAGTTTCGCCACGTCGCCACCCAGTCGACCTTGCGCGCGCCTTCGCCCGCTCTGGCCGTCCAGTAGTCTTTAAAGTCCTCGAAGACCTTAAAGGGGTCGACTTCCGGCTGAATCTGCTTGGCAACTTGCGCCCACGCTTCGGGAAGCGTGTCAACGTCGAGTCGCTTGCCGCGAGTCTCTTTCGCTTGCTTTGGCTTTTTCTCCTTATCGACCACGGGAGCCTGCGCAGGCGGATCGCTGATATCGGGATCGAGACCGAAGACGTCCGCAGGGATGTCATCGAGCGTCGGGCACATAGCCGAATCGTCAGGCTCAGCTCTCTCGTCGTGAGCGCACGCGCACGCGGGCGCGACAGAAATTATCTGTTCTTCTCTGTACTTATCTGTTAGGGGTAACGTCGTTACGGGTAACCCGTAACCACGTTTCGGGTAGGGGGTAACGTCGTTACGGGTAACCTCGTTACGGGTAACGTCGTTACGGGCTTTAAGAGTGAAGACGATCTGAGCGGGGCGCGCGCTTCTGGCCGTTCTTTTAATGACGCCCTTGGCCTCCAGCGACGCAAGCGCCTTGCTGACGCACGGCCGCGAGAAACTCGACAGACCGCAGATCGTGTCGGCGCTTGGATCGTCTGACTCTACGGGAGGATCGCAACGCCCTGAAGAGGCATTGCGAAAGGACAGCGCCACAAGAGCGACGAGCTTTTCTGTCGGCGACAGATCTCGTCTGCGCAAGATGGCTCTCTGATCAGTGAAATTTTCGAAAGGCATATGCGCCCCCTTCGGCCGAACCTAGTGAGCGACCGCTTTGCTCTGGGGAACTTCGAGCGGTGCGGGAATGAAGGGATTCAGAATGCTCGCGGGGAGCCCCGTCACTTCACACGCTTTTCTCAGGTGCTTTTGCGTGACGTAGCCGCGCGCCTTCCATGCCGTAACTACGGCGGGGGTTACACCGATGGCGCGGGCGAGTTGCGCCTGCGTACCTCCGGTGGCGGCAAGAGCCGCATCGATGGGGTTTATGGTTGCCTTTTTCATGGTTGCACTCACTGAATTAATGCTACTTCATGATAGCACAAATAGGCGACAAATACTAAATTGCGATGCGTGAGAAATTTTCTTCCTGTTGCCCCTCTGGGGGAGAGGGAAGGAAGAAGACAGCAATGCACGACAAGATCGACGAGTTCATGGCGAAAAAAGGCATGACGCAGGCAGACCTAGCTCAAGCGGCCGCCGTTCGGCTTTTATTGCGAAGTTGACACGGGTTGATATTTGTCAACATCGATGCGTTTAGCTTTTGTTGACATTCACGAAAACAGTTGCTACTATTCGATCAATCGGTGGAGCAACGGATTGACCAAAAGGCAAGCAGAGCTCCACGAAAGTTCTTCCCCCATGCCACCGAGGGGTAAATCGGAAGCCAGACCGGGACGCGAGGAGCGTATCGGACTCCTGCCGGGGCGCTGAGCCCATAAGCGTATAGACCCCATCTGGGTGCGACGGCAGGCCGACTGAAAAAGGGCCAATCGATGCGCCTGCTTCGGCGGGCGTATCTGTGGGTCTTTTAAAAAGGAGAACACCACAATGGAGGACGAGGAATGAAAGATAGAAGGATTTTGCTCGAGCACTTCAGTGACCAGTACACGAGACGAGACTGCGAAAAGGCACGTCCGATCTGGGCGGAAATCGCCGCGGAGTTCGAGTACATGGCGACCGAGTACGCTGAAAAGCACGCAGGAGCGACCGAGGTCATGGTCTGCCTGATGGACTGGATCGCTGAGACGCTCGAAGAGAGCTTTGGCGCAAAGAAAGAGGCGCGCGATTTGCGCCAGAGAGTGGTCGACGACCTAAACGACGCGCTCGAGCTCGAAGAAGAACAGCGGGCTATGCGCTGGGACTGACGGAGACTTGAGATGAAAAAAGTTGTAGTCGATTGGCAAGACGATCCTTTCTGCATCGACGGAGAGAAGCGCCTGCATCTGCGCACCCTCGACGGGCAATCCATCGAAGTGTGCTTTGCGCGACGCGGCGGCATCTACGCGGCCGTCATGGACATCCCGCTCGATAGGATCGAGGACAGCATCTTGCAGATCCGGCGCGAGATTGACCCGCGCGGCGTCAAGGCGGATCTGGCTTACACGCCGATTTCTTGGGATTTCTACGGCGGCCTGACAGTGGATTACCGCAACGCCTACGTGAACTTGAGCGCCTCGCGCGACGACGCCGAGGAGTTCGTGAAGTACCTCACGCGGTTCGTGCTCGAGGTGAGGGAGGCAAAGCATGCGAAAGTGGATTGACTGGCTCACGACGCCAGACCGACACGGCGACACGCCGCTGTCGATGACCGCCTTTTTCGCGGTTTTTTTATGGATGATGGCTGTGCTCATGCGCATGCCCTGCTACTAGGAGGAAAAAAATGTTCACAAGATTGGCAATCCTGCTCATCAGGTGCAAGTGGGCAATCGGCGAAAAGGCCGCTCTGAAGAAGGCTGTCTCTCTCGTCGAGAAAGGCCAGAAAGAGAAAGCAAAAGAAGAACTCATAAAGCTCGATGACGCGCTCGTGCAAAAGCGTGACGCCGTGCTCGAGCTGTACCAAGAACTTTTCCCCGAGGACTGCGGAAAATGAGGGAATGCTACTTTGACCCCGCAATGCAGGCGCACCGCCAGCGCATGAAAAAGGTCTACCGATCTCAGGCTCGGCGCGAGTTCCTTCGCAAGCACGCCGCGCTCATCACCATCAGCGCGCTTGCCTTCGCAGGATCGGCGGCGCTCACCATCTGGAGGATCTTCTATGCTTGACGGCATGACGTGGGAGGAGTATTGCGACTACATCGACTACCTCGACAGTCGCGCATGTGCCCTGAATATCCCCGATCTACCCGAGGATGTGACCGAGCACACACAAGAAAAAGGCGTCGAAGAAGACTCCGACGCCATTCCATTCTGATCTCAAAAGTGACCGCTCCGGACGTGGATTCCCGCCATCTTCCGGAGCACTCAAAGGATATCACGATGCAAGAAGCAGATCTTAAAACCGAACTTCCGCCCGCCCCCACTGCGACGGGCAAGATTTACGCCGCCCTTTGCAAAGCGCAGGCGGCATTCACGACGATTAAAAAGAGCGGCTCGATGAGCTATCAAGGGAAGCTTTTCCACTACGCCACGCTCGACGACATCCTCGCAGGCGTAAAGCCTGCCCTGAACTCCAACGGGCTTTTTCTTTCCCAAGACGTGCGGTGCATCCGCACGAGCGCAGAGACGAGCGTCGGCGTCAAGACGATCGTCGTGCACGAAAGCGGCGAACGGCTCGAATCCGCGGAGATCTATATGCCCGTCGAGCAAGGCCGCGGCAACCGCGCTCAGGCCTTCGGCAGTGCGCGCACCTACGCCTGCCGCTACAGCCTCGCAAGCTTCCTCGGCATCAGCGCAGAGGACGATACGGATGGTAACGTCCCCGGCATGCCCCCCGAACCGCCTGCGCCCCGCACTCCTGCGCGAGGAGCCGTCAAATCCCAGAGCTTCGAACCCGAAGATATCCCTTACTAACTCAGAAAAAAAGGAATAGATAAAAATGTCACTCATCATGCACTTTGACCGCAACGACACCAATGCCGCCACCTTGGACGGCGGCACGAGCATCACCCAGACGGGTGCCTACACGGGCACGATTCGACAGGCTTCCGTCGGTGCGGGCGCTAGCGGCGCTCAGTACCTCGACTTTGTGTTCAAGTCGGACGACGGACGCACCTGCAACGTCCGCCTTTACGTGACCAAGAACGACGGCTCAGAGGCCTTTGTCCGCAAGATCTTCGACGCGCTACTAGTTGTGATCGGCGCGCAGAGCGCCGACGTGGTTGAAGGTAAGGTCTACACCCGCGATAAAAATGCCCCGGGGGGCGTTCGCGTCGATCAGGGCTACCGCGTGCCTGCCGTCGAGGGAAAGCCCGTGGGCATGCTCCTTCAGCGCGAGAACTACACCTATAGCGGGCGCGAGTCCTACCGACTCAACTTGCTGACTCCTTTCGATCCCAAGACCCGCCGCGTCGCAAAGGAAATCCTCGCTGGTGCGGCCGAGGCGAAGTTGCTCGATCTGCGCATCGCCAGCACGCACGACCGCACCTCTCAGAGTGCGCAGGCGAGTGCCCCGTCCACCGCGCCTGCGGGCGGCTTCACGACCAGCGACGTTCCTTTCTAAGCACACTTCGAGCCCCAAAGACGCGAGTTCGCGGGGCTTTTCTTTTGGAGCACCAATGCCAAAGCCTAAGAAAAAGCGCACCAAGCGCTACGACCCGACGCGCTACGCAGAAAAGCCGCCGAGGATGTCCTTGCAGACGGCTGAGGAAATTAAGGGTATGTACCGAGATGTCCAGCTGGCCGTCGAGCTACGACTGCACCGCGGTGAGTTCGAGCGCCCGGACGTGCTCAATCTCGGCTCGACGATCCTGCTTGCGACTTTTTGCCTGTACCGCGGATATGGAGTGGACGGCGAGTACCTCGTCGGCGAGTACGGCACCGAATGGGTCGCCATGCAGGAGGCCTTCAAATCTTTTTCACAGCGCGCCGAAAAAACGGGGTGCTTTACCTGCAAAGCCGACGAGCTCGACGCGATTCGCTCAGGTCTCGAGGTTGCAGGCGAAGTCATCAGCGCATGCATCGATGCCGATCCGGTGCGCGTCTCTGAGCTTTTCCTGTGCACCGAGGATCTGAGCGACCTGCCCGACGACGTGCACAAGCGCACACACTGGCTTGACGTCAAGCTCGAAAAGATTCGCAGATGGCGCACGCGCCTAGGACTCAAAGCGTCGGAGGCGCGATATGGCTAAAGATTATCGACTGGAAAAGTTAGACGGCTATCTAATCGCCTACGACGAGCAGGTGGGCTACTTCTTTTCGACAAAGAATAAAGTCACAAAATCCTATGTCATAGGCCACAAGCTTGTGGACGAGTACGGGTGGGAAATGCGCTCTTTCGATCTTGTCGATGGCGAGAAACTCCGCCAGTACGTGATCTACGTCAACCCGCAGTTTGCACACCCTGCGTGTGCGGGGCGGCCTACGGACTCTCACTGGCGCATGTATGACCTCGAAGGCACGCCGCTGTCTCGCGGCTTCATGAATCGCGACATCTGCGAGGCCAGAGACGCAAAGCTTCAAGCAAAGATCGAAAAAGAAGTTGAGACAGCAAGGGCACAGCTCCGCCTGCAAACCGCCATCACAAAGATGGTGCTCGTCAATCGCATCACTTTTTTCGAGAGGACGAAATGCCTATCGTCAAATCCCTAAATCCGATAAAAAGCCCCACGCTGTATGAGCTCACTGGTGAGCTACAGGACGCGCTCGCTCGGATCGAGCCAAACCCCGAGACGGGTGAGCTTGAGGGCATGGAGGCTTTCGAGCAACTCGCTCTGACCACGCAGGCGAAGATTCTCGATTGTGCTTCCGCAATCCGAAACTTCGAAAATCTTGTCGCCGAGATTTCCGCTCAGCAAAAGGAGCTTGCGGCTCGCAAGAGGTGCGCCGAGGCCATAATCGAGAGGATCAAGGCGCGCTGTCTCGACTCGATGGAGTGGATGGAAGTGAAGTCGATCCAGTCGCCGACTGTCAGCGTGACCATTCGCCCCGCCACACGCGTCGAAGTCTTTGACGCCGGGCAAGTCCCGCGAGAGTTCATCCGAGTCAAGTCAGTCGCAAGCATCGACAAGATCGGCATAGGCCAAGCGCTCAAGGCAGGGCAGGATGTGCCCGGTGCCCGCCTCGAGAAGTACAACACGCTGAACACCAAGTGAAAAACTATGAAGCTTTTTATCAAGCGCTTATCGGAAGGCGCAAAAACTCCGACGCGCGGCACGGCCGAGGCCGCCTGCTTTGACTTGTACGTTTCGCAGGACACGATCCTGCCGCGAGAGGAACCCGTGCTCGTGCCGACGGGCATCGCAATGGGCATCCCGACCGGCTACTGCGTGAAGGTCTACGGGCGCTCTTCGATGCACAAGCGCGGCGTGATCGTCCAGACGGGAATCATCGACAGCGACTACACGGGCGAGATCAAGGTGCAAGCCGTGAACTTTTGTCACGCTTTACCGATCCTACTGAAGGCGGGCGAGCGCGTCGGGCAGTTCAAGATCGAGCGAGTGGAGCCGACTGAAATCGAAGAGACGGACACGCTACGCGAAACGGCGCGCGGAGCCGCGGGCTTCGGGAGCACAGGGAGATGACTCTGGAGTTTTTGGACGTGACCGCTCCTCGTCGCTTTCAGCGCGGCTGGAGGAGATGCGATTTTTAAGCGTCGGATCTCTTGACTTTCTGATTTGCGGTGCGTATAATTCAAATTAATAAAGAAATTCTCAAGGAGAGAACCATGAAACTCAATCTTCAGACCATGACCACGAGCCAGAAAGACGAATTTTTGAAGGGCTGGGAAAACGCGGGCGGCTATATGGACGACCTCGACTCCGATAACCCCAACCCTTGGGGGTGCCCTTGGTACTGGTGCGACAAGCATCGATGTCGAAGGCAAGACTTTCGAAGAGATGGGGGCTGACTGGTGGAGCCAGTGCAAAGATGAAGTCGAAGAGTTGCGCGCCGAGGAGGAAGAATGACACGAGGTGGTGCTAGACCGGGCGCAGGACGAAAGCCCGATAAAGTTCAAAAGATTTACGTCCACATTCGCCTCACCCCAGAGCAACGAAAAAAGCTCAAAGAGCTCGGCGGCTCGAAGTGGGTAGCCGAACGACTCGACAACATCCACAACAAATAAAGAACGGGGCAGGTGATTCAACGCCTGCCCTAAACGCATTCAGCCATTGCGCCCATTAGGCCGCCCGTGCAAGGCTCCTGACTTGATAAAGTCGCTCTCTGCCTCTCTTGAGCGGAAAAGACCGCGCCATCGGTAGTAATCTGCCATGCGGATTCCAAGCTTTCGGCACGAGGTCTCCACGCAGATTCCGCGAGACGATTCCTGCATGATCTGCTTTCCGATTTCGTCAGTGCATGTCGCCATGGCGCTCTCCTTGCTGTGCCGTACTCACTGCGGCATCTTTTCTGACTGCGATTCGCTCAGCCAGTCTTCGACCTTCATCAGCCAGTCCGATACCTTCTGAGAGAAGCTCTGAGCATCCTGCAAGTCGCTTTTCGCAATCTCCGCAGGAATCGGGGTGGGGGGTGGGCACCTTTGCTCGACTGGCAAGCTCGCGCCGCATCCTGTCAACGCGAACTGCGGAATCGCGACTGCGGCGCTCAAGATCGTCAATCTGCGCCAAAAGTTTGCTCGTGTTTTCGGCATTTTTTTCCCTTTCGTCGGCAAGAATGCGATTAATTTCCTCCACTGAGCTCCTCGCCTGCCGCTCGTAGTCTGCGACCATCTCCGCCATCTCTGCCTCGTAGATCGAAGCCGCGTACCTGTAGCCCGAGAAAAATACGACAAGCACGCCGACGACGCATCCGAAAATTTGGATCTTGGTCATGACAGGAATCGCTCGCTTTCGGCTTTTCGACGGCGCACGAGTCCGGGCAGAACCCTGCCGTTCGACTTCGTGATGTCGAGGAACTGGCGGGCGCACTCTTCTTCGTCGCCAGCGTTCAATGCCCTCATCAGCTTCGGGCACCGATTTACTAGATAGCTCACGCCCACATTAAAAGCGAGTGAGACGATCGCGACGAACTGGCCTGCCGTCACGGGCACTCGGACGTACGGAGAAAGTCTCGCGACTACGCTTTTCACATCTTCGAGCAAAAGATCATCGGCCTCTTCAGACGTGATCGTCAAGCCTTCTCCGACGTCCTTTCCCGTGTGGCCGTATCCGATCGTCCAGACGCCAGCAGGGCATCGATAGGCCGCCAGCTCCAAGCCCTCATACTGCTTTATGAAGTCACATGCAGACTTTAAATCGCAGTCCAAAAAGTCTCGCTTCACTTCAGTCGCTCCTTGTCTTTGGGTGGACGCGCCAAAAAGCTCTTCGGCAAGCCGATTTTGTACTCAAGCAAGAATCTGAAAATGTCAAAGATTCTCGAGCCGAGATTTCCTGCGATGCAGGTCGCAACCGCGCTCTCTGACGCAGAAAATCCATGCTCGACGAAAAACCAGAAGACGAAAACTCCGACAAATCCGCTGATGACCAAATCAGGAATTAACCATCGAAAATTCATCCGCCCAGTTTGCTTGTACTCGGAAAGGTAGTTCACGACACAGCCTCCCAAAGCCGCGAGTAGCGCGATAAAAAATGTTGATCCGGAAACGAGATCTCGGTATTTTTCCATGAAAAGCTCTATCCACAGGTCGATTCTAAAAAAAGGAGGCTATGAAATCCAAAACCCCCTGCGGGTGTCAAAATCACTTGACAAAGTCGGCTGTGGTCGGGAGGTCTGCCGACGTGAGGAATCCAGCCTTTTCTAATGCCGCAATTCTAGCTTCTAGCGATTTTATCTTAGCTCCGTAGGCTGAAACGTCAACTTTTCCAGCGAGGCCACTTGTCAAAGCTTTGGTCGTCGCGTAATCGCCTGCCGCCTGCTTTCCATCCAGCTCACCTTGGAGTCCTTCGACCTCCGAAATGGCATGTGTATGCGCGAAATCGGTGATTTGGCTCTTCGTGTGCGTGTGCGAAACGGGGGCTTTTCCCGCAAGGGCGGTGTCCAAGCCTGTAACCTGACTCGTCGAGTGCGTGTGAGCCGAAGGCGTAAAGGCCGAAGGCTTTCCCGACACTCCAGCCCACGCAACTGCATCGGCAACCTTGGCGCTTTTCGCTTTCGCAGTCGCATCCAGTTTCTTTCCGAGCTCTGTTTTCGTTGCGTATGTTGTCGTGATGACGTTCCCGCTTGCGTCTTGCGTTGCCTTCGTCGCGCTATCGGCAACGGTTGCAGAAGCAGCCTTTTCCGTCTTTCCCAACTTGCCATCGAGTTCGGTTTTTGTGGCGTACTTCGCATCAGCCTGCACAATCGTTTGGTAGGCCGTGAAGTCGATTCCGAAGCCGTACTGCTTCCACTCTTTGCCGTTCCAAGCGTAGGAGAGCTGAACGTCGTTCACCTGCCAAACGTCGCCGACCTTGTTCTTTGTCTTTGGCAAGTCAGCAAAAGTCGCAACGTCACCTTGATATTTGAACGTGCTTGAGAAGTTTTGATCTACTTCTGCTTTCGTGTAGGTGTCAGCCTTGGTCGCGTATGTCTGCCCAGCTTCCGTTTTCGTCAGCATGTCGGCAATGTCTTCCGTCGTAGCGTAATCGCCGACTGGTTGCTTGCCAGATAAAGCGGTTTCTAAGCCGTCAACATCGCCAATCTCATGCGTGTGGATGATAGGAGCCTTGCCAGCGAGAGCCGCATCAAGTCCCGTCACCTGATCCGTTGTGTGAGTGTGGGAAACGTTCGCCTTGCCGTCCAGCGCATCCTGCAAGTCGGTCACTTCGGAAATTTCGTGCGTGTGCGCGAAATCCGTAATCTGCGACTTCGTGTGTGTATGAGATACGGGCGCTTTCCCCGACAATGCCGCATCAAGTCCGTCGACCTGAGACGTGGCATGTGTGTGCTCGGATGGTGCGAACGTCTGAGGCTTGTTCTCTACGTTTTTCCACGAAACTGAGTCAGCAACAGCGGCGCTTTTTGCCTTGTCGTTTACGCCCAACTTGGTAGCTAATCCATCGGTAAGATCGGTCTGAGTCGCGTAGTCTCCGACCGGTTGCTTCCCTTCGAGAGCGGTAGAAAGCCCATTAACGTTTTCGATTTCGTGAGTATGCGCCGCAGGCTCAAACTTCGACGGCTTTCCGCTAACGCCTGCCCAAGTAACAGAGTCCGCAGTTGACGCACTGGCCGCCTTTTCCGTCTTGCCGAGTTTTTCAGCAAGACCGCTCGTCAAAGCCGTGTTTGTTGCGTAGTCTCCAGCCACTTGCTTCTTCGCAAGCTCTTCGTCTACATACGTCGTGTCGGCTTTCGGAGAAAGACCTTCCGAAAGTTCATTTTTCGTCGCATACGTATCAAGATCAGATTTCAAAGCATAGTCGCCCGTTGCCTGCTTCCCGTCCAGTGCGTCTTGCAGCCCGTCAACGTTCGCAATCGTGTGCGTATGCGCTTCGGGGGGGAACGCATCAGGCTTGTCCGTAATGCCCGCCCAAGTCGTCGTTCCGGGGTCTCCCTTTGCACCTGTCTCGCCCTTGATGCCTGTGAAAGCAAAAGCAAACGACGGATTTTCCGTTGTTCCGCTCTTGGAAACAACAACCTTCGGCGTTCCGACTGTTGCGTCAACCGACGCCGTGGCCGCAATGACGGGCGTCACACCATCAGCACCATCAGTGCCGTTTGTTCCGTCCTGTCCCTTTTCGCCCTGCGCCCCTTTCAAGTTCTTGAAGGAGAAAGCAAACGAACGCGCGAACTCAGTCCCGCCCTGCGTAACGGTTACCGACGGAACGCCGACACCATTGTCAACTGTGGCCGTGGCCCCCGTGATCGTGGCGTTTTTTCCGTCTGATCCGTCCTTGCCCGGGTCGCCTTTTAAGCCGCGCTCACCAATGTCGCCCTTGTCGCCTTTGTCTCCCTTATCGCCTTTGTCGCCGCGAGGGATGCCGAACGTAATCAATGGTGTCGCAGGGTTCCCCGTGATCGTCGCTGTAGCGTCCGATCCTGCGGGAAGTGAGTTTGCCTCAACGCTGATTACGGGCACAGAACCACCACCGCCACCGTAATAGGGTGCTTCAACCTCTTGCACGACCTCACCGCCAGTTTCAACTGTGACGCTTTGGACGTCGTTTTCGCCAAAAACGGTTGTCACTTCAAGCGCTTTAACGTCACCCTTTTCGGTTTGAATGTCGCCCGCCAAAATGTCTTTGTCAGTCAATTTTCGTCACCTCCGCAAGAACCTTCACAGTCCCGCCAAGAATTTTCGTGATGAAGTCGGTCGGGCTGATGAGCTCAAGATCGTAGACAAACGATCCTGCGCGGAACATCTTTGTCACCTGATTCGTGAAATTCAGGATAAGAAAACCATTTCCCATCTCGATGCGCCCATTTTCAGTCGTCAGCGTATCGATCGCACCAGGGGAATCGACGCACGCTCGGATCTGCATCGCGGCGCGGTATGCACTCACGTCGACTGGCTGTGCCTGCTTGTCAACGATGGAGACTTTGACCTTCATGTCGTCCCCAGCCTGAATTTGAAAATCGAACTTTTTCAATTTGAACCCCTCAAAAGAAAAACTCTCTGCAATTTTAAAAAAAAAGGAGTTGCAACTGTCATCGCAACCCCTTTTTGACCGAAAGCGGAAGTCGTCTATCCTTGTCGGCCCGATCCCTTACAGGGATGAAAGTAGAGCCAGTGCTGTCCAAAAACCTGCCCCGTCTGGTCGCCCCAGATCTTGTAGCCTGCGCCCGCTCGGACGCACTTCCAAGTCCCGAAGATGCGGTAGTGCTTGACGTAGTAGATCTGGAAAGCAACCGCCTTGCCGTCACGCACGATGCGCCACTTGCAAAGGCCGCTCACGCCAGAGCGGTCGCCAACCGCCGGGTCACCGTCGACGGTTTTAAAGTCGCCCGCCTGCCACTTAAAGCCGATAGCGACGATGTTGAATCCGTAGGCCGAGTTCCGGAAAAGCCACGCCGTACGGCGTAGCCACGTCCAACCCCAGCCGTCGCGCGGCCACCGCTCCATGTGCGCCGCGTCCCCGTCGCAGGAATTGTCGGGCGTCTGAAACCACCACAAAAACCGAGGAAGCCACCCATCTTCATCGACGAAGAGCGCCAGCACAGGCGCGCCAATTTTCCCGACAAGCTCGACGACAAGCGCGGGAAGGATCTTCAGCGCCCAAAAAGCGTACATCATTTTTGTCCCCTTCTAGCATCAAGCCGAGTATGGTTTCGTCCACAGCTCGCCCATCACGGTCATCGCCTTCGCGAGTGCCTGCTTAATCTGCGCGACTTTTACCGTCGACACAGAATTGTCAGCAAGTACCCAGTGCGTCGACTCCGCGCCCGTGATCTCTGCGGCTTGGATCGCACGAGCCATTCGACTCTGTGCTTTCTCGTCGCCGTCGAAGACCATGCCGTCGACTTCGACCGTGATCTTGCCCACAGCCTCAGCGCGGTCGCTCTTGGCCTGTGCAAGCTTCTGCGCTTCGATTTCTTCGGGCGTTGGCTCAGGCGATTTCACGATCTGAAAGCGCCGCGTGCCGTTGACGGCTTCAATTTCGTCGATCCAACGATCGCCAAACTCGTTGCACCACAAAGCCGCTTCGATAGGATATTCGCCTTCAAAAATCTGATTTATTTGGAAATCCATAGTTTTCTCCTAGTAGCCCAATGCTTCCCAATAAAGAGAGCCATTTCCCCTTCCGTTGCCCGTGTAATATCTTTGGGTTTTGAAAAAGGTTGTGGTTTTATCTGTTGACAAAACTCGAACCGCAGATTCGCTTCCGTCAACACAACTTAAAAGAATTGTGTAGTCTGTAGTGGTTAACGGTTTGATCAAAGTTACTGTGATGGGTTGACCGTATGGAGAGTCCGAAAATCCGCCTTGCTCAACGAATCCATCACTCCAAACTCGATACCAACTTGTGCCAGAATGATAAGTTTCTACAACGTAGGCATTTACGCTTGGAATCTTTCCGTCAACATATCCTTTTGTTGCCGCTTGATTGCTAGATGATGGAGTCGGTACGACAACGCTTCCGGTAAACGTAGGGTTGTTTAACGGAGCCTTAAGAGCAACCTCTTTTTTTGTGGCTTTCTTGTCAAGCTCTGTTTTCAGATATTTTGGCGAAACTGCCTTTGTCGCCTCAACCCCGTTTGTGACTTCTGCCTGTGTCGCAAGTTGTACGATACCTTTCGTCGATTCTGATGCCTCTGGCAAAACCAGAGTCACGCCCGTCGCGGGATTTTGCAAAACCCACTTTTGCAAAACGGCGTCATAAATCATCGTAATCCAGTAGCCTGCACCCGCAATGTCACCAACCGCAAGCGGGGCGTCCTTGCCTTTTACGACAGGCTTTGCACCAAGTTTGTTTGGATTGAAAGTGACGGTCTGCGACGTGTTCGCACCAATCGCGCGAACCTTTACCAGCTTCCCGCCCTCAAGCGCCACGGGCTTGGTGAACGTCGCCGTAATCGCGTTGACAGTCCCGGACGCAACTGCCGACGGATCGCCACCAAGCGTGTCGATGTCGTTCTTGATGATCTTTTTGAGCGCGTTGTAAACTTGCGAATTTCTCGCGGTCTCGACCTGCCCGTTGGGCGTCTGGCCGCCGTTTTTCAGGATTGCGCCAAAAGCACCGAAAACGTCGTTTGCCCATTCGGCCTTGGCGTACGAGCCATCACGCTTTCCTTGTCCAGTACCGTTAATGAAAGAGCCCTGCGGGTAATCCTCGGAAGGAGCCTTCCACCGGGTGCCTGTCGCCTCGAGCTCATTGAGTTTTACTGCCATTTTTTATACCTTCACGTAAAGAGGAAATGCGTAGTTTTTCGGACGGTTTTCGTTTGCCGTGGGAACAACGCGACTAACATCCAAGTTAATCTGCTTCCAAGGCGCTCCGTCTCGTCCGTTTGCTGATGTATTTTGTTCCGACTGACTTGATGCGTAGAAAGAGCCGCCAAATCGACTTGCGGCCAAGTCATCAGCACCAAAAAAACCTGTGATGTTTCGAATCGCATCGCCCTGCATCGAACCAAACGCACGGCCAGTATCCACGCCCTTCCCACTGTCCAATGTGCGAATAAAATATCCGCGCAGGTCGATCAGCTTGAAGGTCTCGGCAGTGCTTCCGCTCAGGATGAACTGGGGGCACGCTTGGACGAAGCGCTGATACTGCGCGCGCTGATGCTCGCGGCCATCCACAAAAAGCCAGCCTGCGATATCGCCCGTACGCGCCATGTAGGCCAAAGTGCCCACGGGGATCGACTCGGGGACGATGACGCCCGTCGCGGGATTAAGCAAAACCCAGCGGTTGAAATTTACGTCAAAAGCGAGGTGCATGACGTACCCCGCGCCCGCAATGTCGCTCACCGACAGCGGCAAATTATTTCCTTTGACGATTGCCCGATCGCCAAGGCCGTTGACATTGATCGTCGGAGCAGACGAAAGGTTCGCGTACTGAGCGCGAACGTAAATAATCGCTCCATCCGTCAGCGTGATCGATCGATTGAGCGTCACCGCCAAAGCATCGGAACTGCCCGTGGCCTTGCCGTAAAGCGATGCCGCGCCACTCGTGATCATCTTGCTGACAATGCTGATGAGAGCGTCATACACCTGAGAGTCATTGGCAGTGTCGACATTGCCATTTGGCACGACGCCTGCATTTTTCAGGATCGCCTCGGGGAAGGCGCGCTCATCATTTTTCCAGTCTTTTTCCAAGTACGTGCCATCGTCCGATGTCGGGGCAGAGCGATTTTTGAACGCGCCGCGGGGGTAGTCGTCAGACGGCGCGTTTACCCGATCAGGGTATCGCAGGTTCAGGTAGAAAGTCATGCCAAGAACTCCAGTTCTTCGTCGCCAAAAGGTGAATTTTCATCGTTCGACAAAAATTCGATGATGCCGAAGGATCGTATAAATCCTCTCAATTCTACCCCTTGAGGCGTCGGGATAAAGTCGTGAAGATCGATCAGCCACTGCTCGAGATCAGAGAGTTTTCCTGTGTACTCAATTGAAAAACTCATGTCGTGATGGTTTAGCAATCTGAAGACGCTCGCGCTCGGGAAAAGTGACGATAGTGCAGACAGTAATTCGTCGGCCGTCGGGTCTGCCGAATTTTTGATGATCTTGGCTTTGATCGCGAACCGCAACATTTCATCTGAAAGGTCGGCGTTTGTGAAAGTCGACCACTCAGCAAACGTCTCGACCCGATCGTTGAAGTTCGTCCCGTCCGGATCGGCAAAAATGCCAGAGTTCATTAAGCGCTCGTCTTTGATTCGATCGACAACGACGATGCGCCCGATTACTTCGAGCGCGTCGCCCTTCGCCGTTTCGAGGTCAAAGCACTTCCTGACTTGCTCCGCACCTTCCTTCAGCTCAAGACCGATTTTGCGAGTGATGCTCATCCACTCGACGAACTTTGGCTTGTCGGCGTACTGGGCGTAAATTCGATCTGGCAAATTCAGAAGCTCGCTCATAGAAATTCGGCGCGGAAACCCCTGCATTTATGCAGGGGAGGAAGCGCCGCCTCCTTTCTAAATTCTGTTAAGTAGGTAGTTCGAGGTTCCAGCAGCCTCAACTTTTTGTAGTTGATACCGGCGGAAATTCGCGTACCGTCAAGCCGGCGCACATCAAAACTTCCCGATGTCCTTCGCCCAAAGATGAATGCTTCTTCACCTTTGCAAATCACTTTGTCGAAAAGACGGAAGCCTTTGACTTCGTAGGGAGCCTGGTTCTTCTTTCTCAATCCGCCTTTCAGAATCGACAGCTTGTGAAGCTGCCGGTTGTGCTTTCGGGTTTGCTTTTGAAAGAGATAGCCACTCAGTCGCTTTGCACCAAGGTTGTCCGCAATGCAGTACGCGTCTGCACAGTGGCTCTTTGCGATTCCGTGTGAGATGCGCTTGTGCTTTGTGAGATAACCGTAGGTGTTGCGAACTCTGAGTTCCGGGTGAGCCTTTTTCAAACGCTCAAAGAGCGTCCAACGCATGATGCCCATGAAGGTTTCTGCTTTGAACGACTTTCCTCGCCTGACTTTGAGTTCGATTTCCCCTCGATGGAAAGCCTTGTGACAGGTCTCGCACAGCGTGATGAGATTGTTCGGCGCATCGCCCCCGGTCCGTCGGCTCTCAATGTGGTGAACATTGAGTATCGGATCTTTGGACTTCCCGCGGCAGTGCTGACAAACGTGTCCGTCCCGGAAAAGCACGTATTCCCGCACGTTCCAAAATCCGAGCTGTTCGCCTTGTTGGTACGCCTCTCCGGCAATGTTCGGGTTCTTCAGCAGTTGCGTGTCAAACGCCGCTGTTTCGACGGTTATGGCAGTCACCGGCAAGACCTGCATGACCGCTTCTACACGCGACATGTGCGCCGCAATGCGGTTTTCCACAGAAGGAGCAAGCCAGCCTTCGCGCTTGCTTGCCACCCGGTTGTCGAAACGAGGCGCACGGTAGCGCGTCTTGCGGCTGCGGCGAGAGCGGCGCAAAGCAAGACGGGCAGACAAAAGATCCGTGATGTCTTGACGCAGTTCGACTTCCGAGGCATAGAGTTCGGCCTTTTCGGTTGTGGCCGAAAGACCAATGTGCTTGTAGCCGGAATCCACGCCAAGCGTTACAGGCTGCCTTGCTTCGCCCGTTGCGATCGTAAGTTGAATCGTAAAAGGCGTGCGTCTTTTGACGATTGCTTTCTTCTCTTTGAGAAGCAGCCTTGCTTTTGCCGGTGAGCACGGCATCAACGGTTGCCCTCGTTTGGTTAAAACAAATACTCTCAAGATTTGACTCCTCGGTCTTGCGACCGGTTGAAATCCTTCGCCAATGTTGGAAGGGGTTTATCTGTTCGCGGCACCGCTCCTACCTCCCAGAGCTTTTAACCGCGAACCGCAGAGCGCGGGACTAGGATTGACATCCCGCGGTGCCTATGCATTCCCAACCAACGTAGCCCGCCTTTTGGGGCGGTCTGAGGCTAGTCAACCAAGGCTTTTATCAAGCCTCGCTCTTTAGAGCGGGGTAGTTGACTTTTCCACCGTCACAGTGATTTGATCCTCGGTGAAACGAGCAAGCTCATTGAAAGCAACCGCTACGTTCGCCGTGCCGTCGTTGACCTTAAGCTCTTTTACGTATGTGCCGGGATATTCTCCGAGCACCTTGTTGACGGGCGTGAAAAGACGAGAATATGGTACGCTCTCGCCGATCGAAAAGCCAGTCGTCATGAATCCAATTCCGCTCGGCAAAAGATCGCCCTCGTAGTAATCGATGAAGGCTTTTTTCACCAAATTTGCAACGTCAGAATCAACGGGCAAAACGCCCTGCGGATCAGCGATTTTTACGGCGATCTTGACTGCGACATCCACGGGACGCGCGAAAACGATCACGTCATAGGACGCAGGGAAAAGCTTCGAGTAGACGGTCTTTTGAACCTCATTCGCTTTGGCGTAGAGATTTACGCCCACAGAAATCTTTCGGTAAATTGCCTCTGCTACGTCTTGATCCGTGCCGCCGTCCACGACGATCGACAAAGAATGGGCGGGCAAAGCGTGCGGATTTTTCACGGGATCGACATTCGCCGATCCAGTCTTATTTTCGTAGATAGCGACTTTACGCACGCCAGCCGTGTCGAAAAGCTCTCCGTACAGGCTTTCCTTTTGATTTTGCCCCGCCCGCCCCACGGCCTTCGCCGACTTGATTCGGAAAACGGCGTCCGAGTCTCGATCCGTGCCCGGGGTTGACGGCAAGGGATTCGTAACGGTCTGCCAACCGCCGATCGTCTCGACGATGTGCGTCAAAGTGTTGGCCGACACGACAATCGCGCCGTTGATCGAGTTGTGTGCGTTGACGGTTGCGGTTCCGTCAAGACCAATCGTGACGTCTTCGTCGGTCAAAAAGACATTGCCAAGGCCGTCCTTTACTTTTGCTTCCTTCGGAATGATCGTTCCCGCGACACCTGTCAGCTTCAGCTCAACAGTTGAAGGCGTGCCGAGAGAGCGCTTTGCACCCGTCAGTGCTCTCAAAACATCAAGGTCTGAACCGCTGGCCTTGTTGGGGTCTCGCGCGTCGTAGGCCTGCTTGACCTGCTCGTCCAGCGCAGTGAAAACCTCCGCGTCGTGCGCAATTTTCAGGCCGTCAGGCGTCGAAGGGTCGAGATTCCACAAAGAATCGATACCCTTGTACAGCGCCTTTTCTTCCTCAAAATATTCATTTTGGGTTTTGATTTGAAAACCCTTTTCAGTTAGCTGACCCACAGAAGTTCCTCCGTGCCGTATGTCGTCAGAACAAACGAGCTGATACTGATTTTTCTCGTTGTTTCGTCAAAATCAATCTTGAACGAGAGCAATTTTAAAACTCCATCCGTCCTCATGATCCTGTTTCGCAGAATTGCCTCGACTTGGGCAAGACTGTAGCCCTTGCCAAGAATACCTTCGGATCCGTCCTCTTTGGTGAACCACGGGACTCCATCGGTGTTATCCCGAAAGTATTCACCCAAAAAAAGTTTGAGCCGCGTCGAGATGTTCTGCGCAATGGCTTCTTTGTCGTACTTCCACTGACTGCCTCGCGTCACGATGTCGCCGGTTTCGTCAAGCTTCCTGACCCTCATTCCCATGGTTTAACCCTCATTGCGGTGTGCCTGTCTGGCCATCCCCATTTTTTACATTTCCGTGCGTGTGGCTCTTGAGGCTGATGCCGCCGCCGCTCACGTCCGTGGATGCCGTGACGCTCGCAGACGTGCGCAAATTTCCGCTCGTGTCAATCGTCACGCCATTGATTGTGACCGTCCCATCTGCGGCCATGCGGATGTGACCTGCGCCATTTTCAAGGGCGATCGATCCGTCGTTTTTCAGCCAAGCGAACTGCTTGCCATTCCTGCTTCGGATCCGAATGCCGTCGTTCGCAAAGCCAGTGATGACCTTCGGCATCGGGCGAAAACCGGGGATAAAAAGGCAGTCGCTCATGTCGTGAAAACGGGCGAGAGGATTCGCGGCCACACCACCCGTCTGAAACCACCCGTCAATGCACCGTTGTGAAAAGATCGCAAGACCTTCACACCCTGCGTCGATCTGAAACTCGATCGTAAATCCGTCGCCCAGAAAAAGCACAGGGCATTCGATGATCGGCGGGGGCGCATGACCTTCGCCGTTCACATCGACGCGCAAGATGCCAATTTGAATTTGCGCGACTTGCCGCGCCGCATCAAAAGCAATGACGTGCGCGGGGATTGCGGTGTAAACCTTCTTCATCGCCTGATGAAACAGCGAATCGAAAAAAGCCTGAAACCGCACCTCATTCGCTTGAGAGTTCGTCGTCATACCTTCTGGCCTCTGATTTCCGTTTCCCACCTGTCGCCGAGAGAGTCGCCACGATGCAAAACCTCGACCACCTTGTAAATGCCTGATGTTTTTCCACCGTTCTCAGGCGGAACGATGTAGAAGTTTCCTGTCGAGTAAGAGGCATACTCGCTTTTGAGCTCGACATTCGTGCGGATTCGCATGTGTGGAGAAAGCCGCATCGTGACTCGAACGAAAATGCCATTGACATCGCCCTCAGCCTCGGGGACACCAATCATTCCAGTGAAAAGCGACACCTCTCGCGGATCGCCTGCTGTCGGCTTTTCATTCCTGTCGATGTAAAGCGTGTCGGAAGTCGACAGCCACTGAAAGCCGATCTGCGAAGCCAGTGCATTCAAGACCTTGGGGATGTCGCCGTTTAGCGAGTAGCCTCGCGTAAAGACTGGCGCATCTTTGAACTGCGCTTCATCCAGATTGAGCGCAAGCCCCCATGCGGTAGCGCAAGCCTGCAAAGCTTGCACGGCCGTCGCACCGGATCCAAGCGACACATCAATGGACGGCCTTGCATCCGAAGCACCTGAACGGCAAAGCAGTCGCGTGACGATGTTTGCGCCGTCGCGCTCCTTCAAGACGGTGACGATCTTCCCTTTGAAAATTCGGTCAAATTCTTCCTCGTACCCTGCCGAAAACTCGATCTCCGCGCCTTGGTCGATCGCGGTGTCTCGGGACAAGTTGTAGATCGCGAGATCGAGAAAAGACAGACGATCCGTATAGCGCATACGAGAAAAGAAAGTCACGCGAAATTGTCGATATTCTTGGTGGACGATGAAGTCCTTGCCATCAATCCTTAAGCTGAATTTTCTCATCTTCGCTCAGCCAGTACAGCGTGTTTTCCACGCCCAAGTTGCTCATCGTCGGGTCATTTCCAACCAAGACCAAAGCGCCCAAGCCGAACTGGTATGGCTCAAGCATGTCGCACCCACACTTGAGCAAAAGCCCTTCGACCAAAATCTCATTTCCCCTGCCCAGTGTCAGATTCCACGCAGGCCTTTCAAGATACGCCAAAAAGTCGAGTTTGAATGACAATTCAACCCCGCCGAGAATTGCTGAAAAAGTCTGATGCGTTTGTCCCGCACCGCCGACTAAAGGAATTTCAACCATCAGAACAGCTCCTTTACTTTGTCAACTGCGCTCGCCCCCAATTCTTTCACGCTTGCGACGCCCTTGCTTACGACCGCTGAGCACGACGCGGCCTCGACGCTTTCTGGGCGCATCTGAGTGTGCTTCGGTGCGCCTTCCTGCGTAATGCGGTCGAGCGAAACGAATTCCTGAAGCTCAAGCACGGCCTCAAGCCCGCGTTCATTTTCAGGAGTCTTGCGGCGCGTGATCTTGGTAATGACCATGTTTTTGAGCGTGATATCGCCGCACTGAACGTCAAAAGGCTTGCCGTACTCCATGATTCCGATCAGTTGCTCCAGTGCAGTCGACGAGCGCGTGCCACTTGAGGACGCCAAAAACCCCGCGCTCATGCCTGCAACCGCGGCAATCACCGGATTATCCGTCAAATTCGACACCAAGCCGCCCGCCATCGACCCCGCAAATCCGAGAAGGCTTTGCGAAAGCGGCGTATTCGTCATCATGATGATGAGTCGATATTTTGCGGGCAAGATGATTCGATGATCGGAAATTTCTGCGCCGTTTTCAATGGGGTATGTCGGGATTTCGACGCCAAACTCAAGCTCGTCTTCGAGCACGGCGTCAAAAGTGTATCCGCAAATTTGCGGAGGCTCGCGCGTCAAAAGCGTCACCAAACTCATTTACCTTTCCTCCGTCGTCGATGCGTTGGACTCGCTTTCTTCAAGCGCAAAATTCAAGTTGTCGACGACTTGCTTCGTCACGAGTTTGCCGTCGATGAAAATGTTATTTTCGATTCGTCCATTGACCTCTCGCTGAACGACAGTCGTGCCCTTGCTGGAAATGCCCGCATTTCTCATCTGCTCATAGGCGCTGTTCCTGCGCTCATCGACAGTCGCCCCCCTATCGTCGATCAGCTCTCCGACAGGCTTGAAGACCCAATCTGGGAGCTCGATGCCAGTCTTTTCTTTGAACTTTTCAGCATCCCAGTCCCACAGCTCAGCGGCTACGCCAATGGCACCTGCCAAAACGGCGACTTTGCCAAGCGACGCGGCAACGGCGGCCATTGCACTGCCGACGATCGGCACGCTCTTTGCCAGACCTGCGAACGTCGTCGCAAGTCCGCTACCCGCAACAGCGACAGCGACAGGAGCGAGGATGCCGAAGTTGGCGGAAATCGTCTTGATGAAGTCATCGATATTTTGGTCGATAAGCGCTTGATTTGCTTCGAGCCAGTCATTCATCCCGCCCGTGATGTCTGCAAGTGCCGCAACCAGCGGCGTGGACAAACGATCCGCGCGGCCGCCGACTCTCTCGGTCAGCTCGTTCCACTGTGCAATCAGATTTCGAGATGCCTCCGCCATTGCTTCGGTGTGTGGTCTGGCGTCTTGATAGGCTTTGGAAAGATCGCTCACGGACTTGCTCCCGCTCGAAAGCAGGTCAAGTGTCTGCGCACTGATGCCGAGCACCGATGCCGCTTCGAATCTCCTCGCCGTGGATAGCTTGGCTAGCTCGTCCGAGAGCGCAAGCATCGCGCTGACACTATCTTTCGCGCTCGTCAGCTTGTCGATGTCTACACCAAGTTTCGCAAGTTCTTCGAAAGCGCCAAGCTCGCCCAGCTCGCTAAAGCGGGTCTTCATGCTCGTGAGTGTTCTCAAAAGAGAGGCCATTTCGCCTTCACGCGCACCGAAAGACTTGGCCGCTTCATCCATACCGTAAAGCGCGCCCGTGGCGATCCCCAGACTTTCAGCAACCTGCCTTAACTGGTCATTCGTGGTCGCAAAGTCGATTGTGAGCGCCTTAACCCCAAATGCCCCGGCAAGCGTCGCTCCGACCTGCAAAATGTCGGATCGCAAGCTTGTCAGCTCCGTCGAAACCCTGCGAGAGCCCTTTTCGAAGTCAGACGTATCGAACCCAAGTCCGACGACAAAATCCGCAATGTTCATAGCACACCATTAAATGTTTAAGTGCTTGGAAATTTTATCAAACCGACGTTTTGTCCAAGATTTTCAATGTAGAATTGTAGTAGCGCGGATAGCGATAGCTACGCGACACGAGGGACACTCTGACCTTCTTCCGCGCCATACGAATCAGAGACAATCTTCAGAGAGGTTGTATGGCAAAAATAAATATTCTAGAAGGGAAAAGGTTCGGATTCCTTACCGTTGTTTCTCTTGCAGGAAAGAACAAGCACCACAAATCGGTATGGCTCTGTGTTTGTGACTGCGGAGCTTGTGCATACGTTACAGGTTGCAATCTATCGTCTGGTAATACTCAGAGCTGTGGATGTAAAAGAAAAGAAGTATCCAAAAACCTAAACCTGTCGCACGGATCTAGCAAAACTCGCCTGTTCAGAACATGGGCGAACATAAAATCAAGATGCCTTAATCAAAACAATAAGTCCTTCAAAAGATATGGAGGAAGAGGCATTTGCATATGCGAAGAATGGAAAGACTTTTCGAAGTTCGAGAAATGGTCTCTAGAAAACGGATACAAAGAAACGCTCACGATAGACAGAATAGACAACAACGGAAATTACACGCCGAACAACTGCAGGTGGGTCGATTTGAAATGCCAAGCAAGAAACAGAAGTAATAACCACACGATTTGTGGAAAGACTATTGCACAATGGGCAGAAGAAACTGGGATAAACAGAGGAACAATTCTCAGTCGTATAGAAGCAGGATGGAGCGAATTTGACGCCACACACAAACCGGTACAAAAACAAAACAATCAATCAAAATAAAGAAGAATAAAAAAAGCCCACACAATGTGGGCTTTTTTTTCTTACTGACTATTAGATGCTTCAATAATATCAAACATTGCTTGATGAAAAATCTCTACATCTGCAAGAGTGTAAGTACCGTCGTTAAGTTCTTTCCACGAACAAAAAGGCGGTACGCCAAGTTTTGGCAATCCCATACATGGTTGCATGAGATACCAATTTACTGAGCTTTTTATTTGTTTTTCAGCTCCCCCATTAGCATTTTTTCTAGCTCTCCTCCCGAGAGCAGCTCGAAAAAATCGGAAAGATTCCACATGATGAGGCGGGCGATGAAAAGATTCCACTCGACCATCTTGCCCGTGAAATCCTTCACGCTCACGCGATTCGTAGTCCCGACCTCGATCGCCATTTCCGTCACGATGTCAACGATTTTTTTCTTTACGTCGACAGGAAGCGCCATGACGGCGATGAGCACAGAGTTTTCATTGAGCTCAGTGCCCTGTTGCTTGGCGACGCTCGAAGCGATCACCATGTGGCGAGACAGAATGCTCAAAAGCTCATCCTGCTTGACGGCCGAGGCCATCGCCACATCGTAGCGCTTTTCTCCAACTTCGAAAACGCGTGTCTGCATTACGACTCACCTCCCTTGAGGGAATCCCACAGATTGAACTCCATCACGAAAGAGTCGTCAGAGATGCTGTCGACATTGACGCGCGAAACGGCCTCCTCGCTCAAGATGACGCCTTCGGTGCCGACGGCAGTTTCAAGCGCACCAACTTGCGATCGCGTATAGGTGATGATCGCGCCAGACGCATAGAGACCATGCAGGAAAGCGGAGTCGGCAGACCCAGATCGCACCTTGATCGTCACGCGACGACCGGGGGCGATTCGCTCAAGGATCAAAGCATTTCCGCCCTGACCCTGAAGCAACCGACGCTTCGGGTTGATCGCTTCCTCAGAGACACCAGATCCGTCGGCACCCCAGTCAGTGATTTGCCGACCGTTCACCGTGACGACCGAATTGGAAACAGTAAAAGCCTTCGTAACAGCCATTTTTTATCCTCTATCAGTAAACATCGATGTCGATGTCGGCAGTGTGGATTGCGCCAGCGCGGAACACGCGAATCCGAACGGGGGCGCACTTGCGATTGGCTCGGTCAGACGTGCTCAGACCCAAAATGTCTTCGGGGCGAGTCAAGATTTCAAAGCCGCGCGTGTACTTTTCTTGCGCGTCATCAGGATCGGTGTAATCGCGCTCGCCGAGGAACCCATTCGAGACGTACTGCTCGCAAACGGCGCGGGCGGCGGCAATCACCATCGCTTGCCCAGTGGTCGTCTGCAAGAGCTTCGTCGGCTGGTTGGCGATCATATTGTAGATGCCGACTTGCACCGCATTCACGAATGCGTCCAGATTCACCACATCGTCGATCCATTCGCCGTAAGTCGAGTGCGTCCACGTATTCAGCCAGCGCCCAATGTCGCTCGAGCCTTGCAAATCGACGACGCTGTAGAAAGTGGCCTTTTTCGTGTCCTGGGTCATCGCCGCGTATGCAGTCGCTTCGAGAGTTTCAGCGGCAAGACCCGGCGACTTTTTATATTCGCCCGTAATGGTCGACTTTTCGGCCGAGTAATTCACGCGCGCGAAATGCTTTGCAAGGTAGATGCCCGAGTAAGCGTCCGTGGCGTGAGCGGCAGTAAAGCAATGGCGGTAGCCCAGCTTCGTCAGCTCGGAAGCGATATCCGAATTCTCGAGCTCATCACGGATCGACGTAGCGGCGGCACCAGACTGGCAGTTGACAAACATCGAGGCGTTCGTTTCGCACCATGCCGCAATCTGCTTGACGTCTTCTGCCTGCTCGTAAGTGGCAGACGTCACAAAAGTCCAGTACCACCAAACCCGGTTGCGAATTTTGTTGAGCGTGTCAGCCCAAGAGGCATCGTCGGGATCGCGAACCCAAATCATGAGACTGGAAATGGCAGGGGTTCCGCCAAGCCAAGCAGACGCGGCCTTGTAGGCCTCAGTGGTTTCAGCAAAGTCGGCCGCCACACCCTGAACGTCCGAGTACGTCTTAAAGGTGTCTTTTGTGAGGCTGGTCGTGTCGGTTTTCGGGACAATCAGCATCGCAGAACCGAAATTCGCCGTGCTCAGTCCCTGCGGAGAGATTCGAGTGTTTACCCGAATGATTTTAGATGCAGGATAGGACATTTTTTGAAGCTCCTAAAAATGGCTATTCGAATTTTAAACCGTTTCGTCTGTCGGGTATTTGGCAAGCTCTTTGCCGTCTTCGCTTTCAACGGAGATGCCAAACCTTCGGATCACGCCAACCTGCTCGGAAATCTCCTCAAAGGTCGTCAGCGTCAAAGTGATGACGGCGCGCTCTTCGAAGCTCTTGGACTGCAACCCCGTCAGATTTTGCACGTTTGAGCAGTTCACGAGTCCAATTCCTTTTGCAAAAAGCTCATCCGAAGTCGCGGGAAGATAAAAGAGGTTGAGCAACCGCGTCGCATTCTCAATCGCCTTGCCGCGCCAAAAGTTGATCGTCACCGTCCAAGTCACTGGGTATCGAGCCGTGACGATCGCGTCGTCTCCGCCGTTGATGATCTTTTGGCGAACCGCTCCGCGCGAGGTCGCCACAGCACTTTGCATCACCAAGATCGTTGCGTAAGCACCGCGAGGCGCAATGTCGTTCTGGTTTGCAGAGAAAGCAGGAACGCCAACGACCCGCTCGATGACTTTCTTGACTGCTCCGAAAATTTCAGTGCTCATCAGTCGTCCACCCTCGCAACGATAATCTTGTAGTAGGTGTTTTCAGGCCGAGAATCAAACTCGAAAACCTTCCAAACCTGTCCCAAAAACTCGAATCGACTGCGCAGGTCAAGGCCGTCGATCGGCTGAGTGATGTACAGCTTTCTGGCATCCGAAATTCTCTCCCCGCCGTTTTCTAGAAATGCGATTTCACGATCGCTCATAGGCTGAATGCACGCTGAAAGCGTTTCTCTGCCCGCTTCCTGAGAGACAAAAACTCCATCGACGTAGGCTCCGCCCTCTCGGATGTGCACAACTTGCGTGGTCGTGAAATCGTTGTCGATTTCGCTATTCATTTCAAAGATGCCCATTACTCCGTCCTCCTGTCGTGAAGTTTGTAGGCGATTGACTGCCGCAGATTGCCCGTATCGATCAGAGGATGCGAGGATCCCTTTCGCGCAATCGTCATCGGAGAATTCGGGGGAGAAAGCGTGTCGTCGATTTGCTTTTGCACGCCGCGAACGGCCAGTAATGCCGCTTGCGCGACAGCCTCCTCGGGACGCTTTCCTGCTGAAAGCGCTTTTGCAATGGCGGTCGCAATGACCGCGCGCTCTCGCTCTACCCCCTTGTCCAAAAAAGGACGAGCAGGAATCTTGCCTACTCCGAAGTGATTTTTCGCCGCGACAACAGCCGTGCTTTCCCCATTTTCTTCAGGCTTTGCGTCACTGTGCACGCCGACGGTGGCATAAATCTTGCCCCCCTTGTAGGCGTCCAGTTGTTTTTTGATTTCTCTGACCGCGCGTTCGATTCCTGTCACTCTGAGAGTCACGCCCATGTCACACCGCCAAGATATTGCAACACGCGATCTTCCGAAGTTCGAGGTACTTCGTGCCGTATAAGGTCGTCGAAAGGAAGTCCGTCACCGTCGGCTCCATCTCCGTGACTCGGTACGTCACCGACATGTCTCCGACTTGCTTACTGGATACATTCAAACGAGCATCGGGCTTAATCTGAGACGGTTCGGATGTTCCGGAGTCGCCCCAGAATGACACCAAATAATGGGCGGCCAGATAGTACATCCCCCGCTTTTTCAAGTTTCGATCCTCGTCGAGGTCGAAAGCTCCCCAACAGCTCCCGCCTGTCATGGCATCAGCCTCGACAAGCTGAAGCACGATCGCGTCCGCTCCCCACTTCGTCGTGTCGGAAAAAGCGGGGAGGAAGCGGCGAAAATCCGCGATCACTTCCTCCGTGATTTTCATAAAACCCCCTACACAATTCTCACATATTCGATTGTCGTCAAAACCAGAGGTTGTGACGGTGTGGCGCTTTCAAGGAAGCACCCGTCCACCCTGTTACTTTTTACCTGAATGCCGACGCAATCGCCTGCGGCAACGTCAAAAGTATCTGCCTTGAGGTTCACGATCGAGCCTTTGGAGTTTGCCGAAATCTTCACTCGCAAGTCAGCCCCGGCAATCGGCGTCACAGCTCCGCTGTCGGCGACTTTGACAAGACGCGCGCTGAACTCAGAATCCGTTGCCTGTTCGTTCAAAGCAAAGAAAGATACGGCCATCGTCACCTTCCCTGCATCAGGGAAGACGATCGCGCCCTCACCGCCCTTTGCGGCAGAGCCTGCGATGACCATTTTAGAGGCATCGAGCTTTAGCAAGCTTGATCCCTTTTTCAGCAGGCCGATGGGGCACGGGATCCAAACCGCGTTGACGGTGTATCTTAGAGAAAAATAGCCCTGATTATCTTGAGCGAATTCCCAAAACTCATCCTGCTTTCGCATCATGGTTTCGATCAGCTTCGGGCGATGCACGATGTGCGCCTCAAAGGGATTGACGACATCGCAGACAAACTGTTTGATCTTTAGAGTGATGGGATTTTGTTCGGCGTTCGGGATGAGGACGTAAGCATACTGAGTTGCGTCTGGGGGCACGGTGAAAACGTGCGATACCCTCGAATCCGTCAGAGCGTTTTCGCTAATGAACTCGCGATCAAATTCCTCCCAGTTCGGAGCAAAAACAGGCGAGGCGTTACTCCGATTCACGAGAATTTCAGTCGTTGCTTCGTCGGGCTTCCCCGTCCACTTCATCCCCAAAAGGACAAACGCGCAGTCCCTGTTTTCGGTCGTGACCGTGACGCGCTCCTCCTTGCCGCGCATCAAAACCGTGTCTTCGGCACTGAAGATCTTATGGATCGTGAAATCCGCCATTTCAGAGCTCACAGAAGATACGACGATTGCGCCGCCTGAAACACCGAGATTTATCTTCGTGCGGTTGCTCGCGCCCCATCCGTCCGCCAGTGTATATGCCTCCCCTGCCTTTCCTTCTTGAGTGGGAACGTCTTTTGAGACAAGCGCGGCAATCGTCGCGTGGGCGGCACCGAGGTAATGCCGCGTAAACGGGATGCTCTGCGCGGCGTCATTTTCGAACTGCAAAAATCCCAAGCCCGTCCGTTGCCGAGAGCTGACTTCCTGAACGACGATGCAAGAGTTGCCCTCTGTGCGGTCGCCAAGCAGAATGGGATCATCGAAAGGATTCGAAATACGCAAGCCGATGTACGTCATGGTCTTCGCCTTCACGACTCGGGCGACTTCCAAAACGCCCAACTCTTCGCCTGACTTGTACACACGCTCGACGCCGCACGGCTTCCCGTTTTCGTCCTCCAGTATCCCTACGGGTTGGCGCAGTTGGTCGAACTCTTCGAGGTAGATTTTTACTGTGCCGTCTTCTGGGGCAGTGCCGCGCATCGCGACGCGGAAAATCACAAGGAAAGACGAGCCGCCTGACACGTTCGGGTCTTTGCTGTCGGTTTCCTGAATGCCGATAAGCTTTTGATCTCGATCAATCTCAATGAATGCCCCCGCCTGAACCGCGCTGTCGTCGAACCACAAAGAAGCATCACCGATGGATTTCCGCTTGGGTGAGATTTCTTCTTCCTGATCCAAGTATGCGTAATAGCTGACCTGTTCCTTTTCCAAAAAAGCAGGATCGATGCCGACGACTGCCGTGCCACCGGATTGCTTTTGAACTTGCAAAGGGCGTTGCGCCGTAATTCTTCTGGCCAGTACGTCGTCCGTGCCGCCTTCCTGTTGACCGACTGTGACGTATGGCGTGAGCGCATAGACGCCGCCGCCTTTTGCCAAAATTTCCGTCGTCGGCAGTTCGATCTTTTTCACGCCCGCGATAGAGAAATTGGCTGTCTGGTTGTCGATGATGATCGGCGTTTTTTGGTCGTCTTGCGTCTTTTGGGAGACGACGATTACCTTCGCCCCCTGCGGGTCGCGCATCATCAGCGTGGCATCGGGAAACTCCAAAACCTTACCTGTCATCGAAACGGAGTCAGGCTCTTGGCCGTTTGAAACCGTGACCAGATTGCCAACGACGATATTTGCATTGGCTTGACTCGCGTTTGTGATGGTGACGTTTTCCGATCCGAAGTTCAAAGCCGTAACATCGTCAAAGGAGTTCCCGTGCCTGTCTTCGATGTGAATACCATCAGGCTTGAGATCCAAGTTGCTTTGCATCACGCGCAACCCTTCGGTCACCTGCGCAAGTGCTTTCGAAGCGTTTCCCGCTTCAGCCGCGGCATCCTCAGCGGTTTTGGTCGCCGCTTTAACGTCCTGCTTCAAAGTGTCCGCGCCTTTTACGTCGTCCAAATCCACGATCGAGTAGGTGTCTTTCGGATCCGCTTTCACGATCTGAGATGTGATTCTGATGGTCATGACTTCACCTCCAAAACGATGTTTGATGTGGCCGTTTGATTGTCAGATACAAACAGTTTTCCAGCTACGCCATCGACAGTCACGGCAGACGACTGCCAGACGTCGAGGAGGCCGCCCGAGGAAAAGCCGCTCACGGTTCCGAGAGCGTCTGGAATCCACGCGAAAAGATAGGCGGGCGTCTTGCCTGTGCGCACAAAATCAAGCGCCTGACCGTCGATCTT
>ENA-OPCM01000256-OPCM01000256.1-human-gut-metagenome-genome-assembly--contig:-NODE-256-length-41278-cov-2.634500_pt1 | contig 41278 bp, 53 predicted proteins | sample MGYA00241252_ERZ501484 | MGnify/ENA primary metagenome ERZ501484 (study PRJEB25962, sample SAMEA2042583) | human gut metagenome | biome: human gut; feature: human-associated habitat; material: faeces...
AAAAGCAGCAATCGAAAAAGCTGAAAGCGCAGAAGAATTAAATACAATTGAGTTGGAGGATTAGAATGTCTTATTTAAAAGAATTTGGAGAGTTTGTTTTAGGGCTTTATGCGGCCTATGAAATCAAGATTATCATTGTATGCGGGGTTGTCGGTGGTTTAGTAACTAAGGCCGTAGGTGGGTTTGACAAGCAGCTTGTAGGGCTGCTTATTTTTATGCTTATCGACTATGCTACTGGCATGTATGCGGCATGGCACGAGCATGACCTTTGGAGCAAAAAGGCTTTCCGTGGCTTGTTCAAAAAAGCTAGCATTTTAGGTGTAGTGGCCTTTTGCGCTGGTGTAGATGTGATGCTTAAAACAGATATCGCAAGATATGGAGCTATTGCAGGGTTCGGGATCATGGAAGCTATGAGCATTATCGAAAACGCGGATCGTGGCGGCTGGGGTCACCTCTTTCCAACGTGGATTCGTGAAAAACTTGCGGCGATTAAAGACACTAAAAAATTAGTATGAAAATTACAAACGAAGAAGCCATAAAAGAACTAAAGGCCATGCTTAACGCATTAGACCCTCGCTTTCTAACATGGGATAGAGAGAGCAGGAAGTTTGAAGCGTTGAGCATGGCTATTGATTTATTGGAACAGGAGGATAAGGATGATAAAAGAAATTCAATTTCAGCGGAGCAAACAGATGATGTTTGCAATGAACGAACAATACCAGGTGATTGGACAATGGCCGTGCAAAGACGATTTTGTACCCGGCTATAATGCCACAGGTGACCCTAGGGGAAGCTTACCGAATGGAGTATATACTGGTGTGGCCGCAGAAGTAACAAACGGCGCATATGGACCGGCTTATGGTAATTTCTACATTACCACACATGATCCCCGCGCACGTGACGTTCACGGCGGCGGTAGTGGCTTACCCGACCCTTATGCGGACTATCAGGGCTGGATACCGACATATGGCTGTTTGCGAATGCAGAACGCTGACGGTGTAGAGCTAAGTAAAATGATTATTGAGGGCGGTAACAATGTTGTTTTAACCGTTATAAAATAAAAAAATAACATGTTTTAAATATTAAATAAATTATAGTAATCATCTTAAAGGTTTATTTAATTAAAAAACTTGAAAATTTATAATTGCCATGATTTAATAATTAAAAGCAAGAAAAAATTATTATCAAGGGGGCTTTATTATAATGAAAAAAATATTGGCTTTAGGTGTGCTTTTCTCAGTTGGAACTGTATTTTCAGTAGGCTATGCAGCTATTCCTGAAGGAAGTGCTACAGGAACACAGGCAGTTGCAATAGGTGATAACTCAGTAGCAAGCGGAAGGTTTTCAGTTGCTGCTGGTGAAGGAGCAATTGCAAGTGGCGATATGGCAATTGCGGTGGGAAATACTGCAGTTGCAAGCGGATTTTCTTCGCAGGCTATAGGGGAATCAGCCAAAGCGAGCGGTGCAATGTCTGCAGCTTTTGGTTATGGAGCCGAAGCATCAGGTAATTATTCTTTGGCAATGGGAATGAATTCGGAGGCACGAGAGAACCATTCTGTGGCCATAGGCACTAATTCCATTGCCGACAGAGAGAATACGGTTTCTTTTGGCTATGCTGGTGGCGAACGCCAGCTTACTAATATTGCAGCAGGTACAGAAGCAACTGATGCAGTTAATGTTTCACAACTGCGTTTGACTGAAGCAAATTTCAGCGCTGGATTAAGTGAAACAAATCGCAGGATAGATTCGGTGAAAACTGATTCTGACAGAGGCGACGCATTGGGAGCAGCTCTTGCCGCTTTGAACCCAATTGCGTATGATCCATATGAACCAACTCAGATAATGGCAGGTTTGGGCAACTATAAAGGTCATAGCGCGATGGCAATTGGTGTAGCTCATTATACTAATGAAAGAACGATCCTCCACATGGGGGCATCGTCTAACGGTAATGATTTTATGGTAAATGCTGGCGTAACATGGAAGTTTGGCGGGGCTAAGAAAGCGTTGCCGCAACAATATCAAAAGGGGCCTATTAGCAGTGTGTATACAATGCAGGAAGAAATGACAAGTATTAAATCAGAAAATCAGAAATTACGGCAAGAATTAGAATTAATAAAAACGCAATTAGGTATACAAAATAACGTTTAAAATATTTAATGGCGAAAATATTTAGTTCGAAAAAATAAGGCGCGTATCTCAAAAAAATGACAAAAAGCACTTTGCGAAAGCAGAGTGCTTTTTTCTATGGAGGAATAACATGTATGAAAAAATCAAAACTTGGATATCTAATAATCGCTTTCTTATTGGTATGGGCGTTGGCGCAGTTCTTTTTCTTGCCTGCTATCTGTTCAGCCGAGCCGGTATACATGATAACGGAAACGGAACTGGTGACGTTGGAACAAAACTCCAACAGGCAATTGGAAATCAGCAGTCAATTAGCGCAGGAATTACAGACAGCAAAAAAACAGTTGAAAGCATCGGAGAAGGAATCGACCGAAGCCAAACTGCAGAAAGAGCAGCTGCAGAAGCAGTTGATCGAGCTGGAAGCCTCGTCGAAGAATCAAGAAACCTTTCAGAAAGAAATCTTGAAATCATTGCCGCCATCCGTGCCCGTGGTGCTTCGGGAGATTGGAGCGAAGATTGACGTTGATCACTATGTGAGTGGTATCAGCTATGGCGTCAGCAGGCGCATAGGGAGTAAGTACATAGGTCTGAGGGGAGAGTATGACTGGGGCGAGAAAAAGGCAGGGGTCTGGCTTACATACACATATTAAAAGAAGGTTTTTTCCAGTTGCAAGACTTACGAACTTGTGAATTTATTCAAAACAAAATGTCTTGCGGGGGGGGACAAATGTGATATCATAATACGAGTTAAACAAAAAGCATAATTGTATAGATACAAAGAATGTCGGTTGGCGATAAGTGTTATTACGGTTACTAGCACGATTAAGTTAGTAATAATAAGGCAAAAAGATATGTCTTATGATTGCTATATATTAAAAGAACATATTAACCAATAAAGGGGAGAAGCACTTATGAAAAAAACAGTAAAAAACAGGATTGCCAGGGAAACATTAAGTAGGTTTCTAGGACATAGCGTGCTGTCTGCGGTTTTAGTGTTGGGGTGGAATGTTTCCACTGTATTTGCAATCAGTCCGTCTTCTGGTATTGAGCAGGTAATTGGTGCAACTAATACTGTAACGGCGGCGCCTACATATACAATTACCAATGATGACTACAAAGCGGTTCTTTATGCGCGCAGTACGGCTGGCAATGCTGCTGCATTGAATGTAAACGGTGATGTTAATGTTACTTATATACAACCTACGTCCAGTTTGCACGATAATTATGGTACCTTGATTTTCGTAACAGGAACAGGTACAGATTCATCGTCTGTTAAAGTCGACGGCGATGTTAATTTTAATGTCAGCGGTTTGGCCTATTCGGATATTTGGATTGATTCGGCCAATACTACTATCGATATCACAGGAAAATTGACAGGTGTTTCCGATAGCAGGGCGGCAGTGGTTATGGCCCGACAAGGAACTGTAAATATCGGCTCGGTAGACGTAACTGTTACATCTGATCCTGCCAATAATAACAATGTAGCCATTTGGTTACAAGATGGTTCAACAGTCAACGTTGCAGGTGAAATAAAACTTGATACACAGGGGCAATGGGGTAAAGGAATATGGGCTAATGGAGCATTGGGAGCGACTACTCTTACTGCAGGGGCCATAGATATCAAGACTAAGGTTCAAGCTATTTCTGTTCTGAATCAGTCAACGGTCACAGTTGATGGACTGGTCAAAGTTGTTAAAAACAGCACCAGTGATAGTGATGTGGTTGGTAGTAGTTCTGGGGGGAGTATCACTGCCGGTAGTTTTGATATTGTTGTTAACGATGCATTGACGAATGAAACGGCTTTAAGGGCCTTTGGCGACGACAGTACTATAAATTGCCTTGGTACAGCAAAGATCGTCATAAATAAAAATGCCGGCGATACAGGCAGTTATGTTTCGGCTGTCTTAGCTGGCGCGAGAGGTGAAATTACTTTAGGATCGCTTGACGCTGAGCTGGATACGAAATATTCAAGGGGAATTAGTGTTTTAAGTAATAATACTGATTCTAAAGAGACTTTGGTTACCGTAAATGGTGCGGCTAAGATTATGATGAAAGGTGAAGGATCTTATGGCATCATAGCCCAAAGCGGAAAAAGTAAAATCATGCTGCAGGATGTTCAGGTGACTACAACAGGGAATTATAGCTACGGCATAAGTTCTGGCGGTATTGTTGAAGCGAATAATGTTGTATTAAACGGCAGTGGCATACAGGCATTTGGAGTTCATGCCGCCGGAGGCGATGGTACAGTTATCTTAAAAAACTTATGGGCGGATATGGCTGGTCAGGCTTCTCGCGGAGTTTATGCTCAGAATGGCGGTTCGATTACTGCCGATTACGTTGACATCAAAACTACAGGGATTGGTTCAGCCGCTTTAGCGGTAACCAATATAGGGACGATACAGCAGTCAGCAATTACCATCGGCGGCGGATATGTTTCTTCTGCCGATAGTAGCTCAGCTGCTTTAAGATTGTATAGCGATGCAGATGCAGGTGCAAATAATCCGGTAATTAATCTAACGAATGTGCAGGCGGAAGGGGTTAATGGAAGCCGTCTGATATTGTCTTCGGGCTTTAGCACTCTAAATGCGGCAAGTAGTATTTTGACAGGCAATGTTTACGCCAACGATACAGGAACCAATGGGCGATTCACGTTTAATATGGACGCCTCCGAGTTGAATGGAAGTGTTTTTAGTAGTTCTTCCACTGTAGATATCGATTTGACGATGGATAATAACAGCAGATGGAATATTGCAGGTGGTGTAAGCGTAAATAACCTTCATTGTTTAGATAACAGAAACGGTATTGTTGATATGTCTTCTAAAAGCAACGGTTATGAAACTTTGATGATTGATTCATTGAAAGGTACTGGTACTTACATTTTTGATACAGATTTAAGCAGTGAGATCTATGGTGATAAGATTTCTATCGTTACATCTGAAGTAGGAAACAATCTTGTACAGGTTAAGGATGCCAGCTTGATAAATGGAGAAGTAACAGGAGTTAAAAATCTGTTGATAATTACTGATGCTAGTCAAAATGCGACTTTCGTAGGTTCGGCATTAAATAGTGGTGGTTTATGGGACGTTACACCAACTATAGAGCGCGGTGATGTTGCTTTGGATGCAGTAGGCAATCCGGTCGGCACTTCTTCTCAGTGGTATTTGACAAAATTAAGAAAGGCTGTTAATAAAGATACGGAAGTTTTGCTGAAGGCCAGCGATAACAGTTATGCTCTATGGCGTAATACTAATGACAGTCTGCGCAAACGGTTGGGTGATATTCGGTATCGCGGCAACCAAGATGATTCCGACGGTATTTGGGCTCGTTATACAGGAGGCAAGTTTGATGGCAGTGGTTTTGAAGCCTCTTATAATATGTATCAGCTGGGTTATGACAAGTCTGAGAACGCTAAAAGCACTTATGGATTTGCTATGGACAGTGGCACCAGTCACGCCGATTATTCTTTTGGCAGCGGAAAAGATAAATTATGGTCCGGCAGCATTTATGGAACTTGGAATGGAGAAAGAGGCGAGTATACTGATATAGTTGCACGTATAGGCATGTTTGATACAGACATCAATTCGTTCGGTGATTATCCTGATAAAGGCAGTGCCAAAAATCATGCCTATAGCCTGAGTGTTGAATATGGAAAAACGATTGAAATGAGTGAAAAGAGAAAAACCTTTATTGAACCGCAAATTCAGTTTACACTTGGTCGTTTGGGTAGTAGCAGCTATACGACTGACCGCGGTACCGATGTTTATCTTAGCGGTGTCAACAGTTATATCGGACGAGTAGGTGTAGTTGCAGGTAAAAAAGGGGCTGTTGGTAATGATTTTTACCTTAAAGCAAACCTGCTGCATGAATTCGGTGGCGACCGAGATATCAAAATGGCTGCGGCGAATGGTGAAACTTTAAGTAAGAGCTGTGATTATGGTGACACATGGTTTGAGTTGGGACTGGGTGGTAATATCAGTATGGGTAAAAACAGCCAATTCTACGGTGACATCGAACGTAGCTTTGGTGCTGATATCCAAAAAAAATGGCAGATTAATGTCGGCGCCCAGTGGTCATTCTAAAATAGTTTAACAGTTTTTTATCAAGGCTAAGTAACCCTCTCGGCCTTGTTAAAAATATTCCCCATAAAACCGTTCTGATTTTTTCAGGACGGTTTTATTTTTGTGGGCATAATATTTATATAATTGTGTTATATTTTCTTTATAAATAAAAAATAAAAAAAATATCTGTAAAATAGTAAGAGCCTACCGTAATTGGTAGACTTATTTTTTATGCGTAAAATGGTCGCACTTTAACGCAAAAATATTGTGTTTTTGACGTTGGTACCACGTTGGTACCAACTAAAGCGAATAAATATTTTTAATTTTTTCGGGAAGATGTTCATCATAACCAGGAATCGCGTGGCCATATAAATCTAATGTGTGGCTCGCTTTGCTATGACCTAAACGCTTAGCTACTTCAAGCAGAGGAATGCCAGAAGCTAATAGTTGTGTAGCATGGGTATGACGCAAACAATGAAATTTTTTATGCTCTATTCCTGCCGCTTTTAGAGTGGCTTTCCATATTCTTTCGATGTTGCGTGGGGCATAAGGTGTACGATTTAAAGTATGAAAAACATAACCCTGTAATTCTATTACTTTATCGCTTTGTCGGAGGCTGTTTAAAGCTGACATGACTTCTTCTGGAACAATGATGCTTCGGTTGCCTGCGGGTGTTTTTGGTGGCATATCAATGAGCTTGCCGGAAATTTCTTGCAGACTATTATTTATAATTATCCGATTGTTCGTTACACAAGGCCATTTAAGACCAAGAATTTCCCCTAACCGTGCTCCGGTCGTTATAGCTAATAACATCATAGGATAATATTTTCTTAGTCTAAGATTTGTCGACTTCGATTGAAGAGTGTTTAGAATTTGTTGTATGTCTTGTTGGCTAAAAATAACGATTTCAGTTTTTTCCACTCGAGGAGCTGCAATTGCAAGCATGATATTTTTGTTGATTAAATCCAAAATGTGAGCTTTGGTTATGGCAGCTTTGAGCAGTTTATGTAATTTGTTTTTAGCATTACTGCTTAATATAGAATCATTATAAAATTGCTGCACTGAATGAGCTGTTAAATGCTGCAGCCTTATATTAGCTAAAGGCATTAAATAATTCATAGTTTGCTTATATCTTAGTACAGTTTTGGGGCGAACATTCGGCGCAATGTAAGTTTTTAACCATTCGATTAGCCATTCACCCACCGTTATATCTGATGGCGGTATGTAGCTGCCTTTAAATATTTCTGATTTAGTGGTAGATAACCATGTAATTGCGTCATCAGGGTTATCGAACCTTTTTACGATCCTTTTGCCGTTTGGATCTGTAATTGCTGCTCTATATTTGTCCCTGGCGTTTTCATAATTAATAGAACCTTCGCCGTTAATTCTCTTTCGGGCCATAAAAAATCAGCTCCTAACTGTAATTTGAGTATGCAGTAGCAGAGCTGATGTGCTATAATATTTATAGTAATCAGCTCGCTGTAGGGGTGGGCGTTACTTGACCGTTTCGGAGTTCCAGTCCGAGGCGGTCTTTTTTATTTATAATCCGTCAACTTCTATTCCTTCAACCTTCCAATCTTTGTTGAAATCAACCCTAAATTTACTTTTTACCATTGAGTTAAAACTGTTTTTTGCATCAACATAACCGACAACACTAATTATATTATTAGATTTAGATACCCAATAGGAACCCGGGAACTTAGCTGATGCTGGATCTTTTAAAATCTTCTTAACTTCGCGTTCTGCATAATTCATAGCTGTATGTTTTTCGCTATTGGTTAAATTACCGCTGGATATATTGCTTAATACTTTTCCGTTTTCATATAATGTAACATTTTTATAAACTATTTTGGTTATTTCCTTTGCTTCGTTTCCATATGCAACGGCTATGGCTTTTCCTAAAAGTGGGGACTCTATCATATAGCCCATGCTTGGTGTTCCGTCGATCTTGGTTAAATCATTAATACCAACCGAAAGTAGTATGGCATCAACTTTTTTTGCGGTGTCATCATCAATACCCATACCGCTTTTTATTGCTTGAGTATTGTCTTTGCTTAAGGTTTTTGGAGCAGGTGCTTTTTGTTCCAATTTACTTTCTTTTTGTTGGCTCGCAGTTGTATTCCCACTGCCGCCACACCCCGAAAAACTAAATATAGCTAAACATAAAAATAATATAAATAAAGTCTTTTTCATCATAAACACATCCTCTATTGTAATTAAATTAGCATAATGCTAACCAAAAAGTTAAAAAAATAAAACTACCTGTGCCTAAATAATTCAATTTCATCAACTTTATAGTGCCCCTCAAAGTCATTATTTACAATATGCTCCTGCTCATGCAGGAGCGTTTTTTTATTTGTTTCAAAAGAATGTCGTGAATTTAAAACACATATTTTGTCGCCATCCGCATTTACCACACAATAGCCGCCAATTTTACAGGGCAGATTGGCAAGAACCACCCTAGATACCATAATAATCACCTCTAGTCTACATCATGTTCTTCTTCTTTTTTCATTCTACCAATTATTTCTGCTGCAAGTTTTAAATCATCAGCAGAAACATTTCTTGCTGCATCAAATAATATTCTCATACCAGGATTATCATAAAGCTCTTGCGCCATTTTTGCAGCTTCAGGGTCAAGGTAATAGCCGTCTTGTGGCACAGTGTTTTCTTCTAATAGAGCCTCTGTCGGAACAGAAAGAGCAACAGCAATAGCCGTTAGCGTGGCTATACTTGGGTTATAGGCATTTCTTTCAAGTCCAGCGATATAAGACCGAGAAAGATTTGTAAGTTTTGCCAGCTCTAATTGCGTTAAGTCCTTGCAGTTTCGATATTTTTTTATCTTTTGTCCAATACTGTCAGCCATAACAAGTCCCCTCTTTCGTCTAGTATTTCTGACTTATTTAAATTTTAACACAAAAATGTCAGAAATACTATTGACGCAATGTTGGCAATACAGTACAATATAAAATATAGAAAGGAGATGGCATATGAAAGAAGATATTGGCAAAATTATTAAAGAAAAACGTTTGCTGTTAAATCTAACTCAGCAAGAACTTGCCGAAAGAGCAGATATAAGTCGTTCTTATCTAGTTGAGATTGAAAAGGGCGTATATAATATAAGCTCTGAAACATTGATAAAATTGGCGAGTGTTTTAGATGTTGACTTAAATTTTTTTAAAACTTCGTGACAGAAATACAGTACATCTGGCAAACAGAAAGGAGCTTAAAGATGGAAACCAAACAACAAAAAGCCGTCAAAGATATTACGAGTATCCTCAACGGCTTTACTGCATCAGAGATTCAAGAAGTTTTGTTTAGCGTAAATGAAGAATGCAGTGCTAATTATGTGCTTGTGTTAGATGAGAAAGTAGCTTCAGGAGATTCTTGTCTGTCCTGATAACACGGCATTCCTTGAAATCCACATCATAGAATGCACATGATAAACATGGTGACGGTATAGCATTAATATTAATACTATTGCAAGGGCAAATGCGTTTCATTCTATAGTCTGACACAATAATCACCTCCTTCCTGAATACATTATATCAGGTTTGGACTAAACAGAAAGGAGCTTAAATAATGAATAACTTGATCAGTGTACAAGTAAATGAAAATCAGGAACAGACCATTAGCGGCAGAGAACTGCATATGTTTTTGGGAGTAGAAACTCCATATAAAAAATGGTTTGACCGTATGTGTGAGTATGGCTTTGAAGAAAACAGAGATTATTTAGTGACAGACATTTTTGTCCCTAACTCAAATGGCGGGAAACAAAATCAAGTTGAACATATCTTAAAACTCGATATGGCTAAAGAGTTATGTATGCTGGCTAGAAACGAAAAAGGGAAACAAGCAAGACACTACTTTCTTGAGGTAGAGCGTGATTGGAACAGTCCCGAAAAAGTAATGGCTAGAGCCTTGGTAATTGCCGGCAAACAGATTGACACACTGAAGCTAGAAAATACGATGCAACAACAAGTAATCGCTGAATTCAAGCCTATAAAAGAATATGTAGATACAATCTTATCGAGTGAAGACACTGTAACAATCACACAAATTGCTGCCGACTATGGTTTAAGCGCGAAGGCTTTGAATAAAATTCTTAATGAACAAGGTTTAATCCGTAAAGTAGGTGGGCAATGGGTACTGTATAGCAGTCATATGCAAAAAGGATATACAAGATCTGAAACGATAGATGTAGCTCGTGCTGATGGCAGTGTCAAAGTTGTAATGAATACCAAGTGGACACAAAAAGGTAGGTTAAAAATTCATGAACTGCTTACAGCAATTGGTATTGTTGTCAACATGGATAAAACAGAGGCAGCGTAGTAAACAGAAAGGAGCTTAAAGATGGAACTGACAGAAAAAGACTTGGAGTTACTACGGGAATTGAAACGTTTTTCGCTATTTGAAGCAGGATATATACAAACCGGTTTTAATAAGCCGAACCCTTTGAGACCATTATCGCCAGTAGCACAGCGTATCATTGACGCGATTAAAAAAGAAAAAGGGCTAACATATGTTGGAGCATATGCCGCCCTAGAGTTAGTTTATAACTATTTGAAGTTTGAATCTAATTTTGTTGCTCTTCCAAAAGGATAGAGACTACTTCATAAGTTTTTTCTTCGTCTAATGCGTAGAAGTCAAGTTTAGGCATTTGCTGATTGTAGAAAACTGGAGAATAAAGAAAAGGTGTTAAATTTTCTTTAAACTTAGATGCTAATTCTTCAAAAAGTTGGTCTGAAATTTTGTGGAAAAAGTAAGCGGGATTTAGCAATTTGCTTAAAGTATTTTGATCATATTCGCCATAAGCAGAAATTTCAAAAAACTCTCCTATTTTACGATAATTAACTAACTCAACTTTTTGGAGATAGCCTTTATTCAATGGGTCATAGCTTGTTAAATAGGAGTATCCATTTTGGTAATCAAAAAAACTTCCCGAAATAATAAAATCTTTGTCCTTAAACAATATCTTTGGTATTAATTTTTTGGTTTTATAGTTGGCTGCAAGATAATTTAATAAAGCGTCCAAAAATTGTAACTGGCTAAATGTGTAGTGTTTCATCATAATAATCACCTCCTTTCAAGGTGATTATACCACAGTTAACATTCTACAAAACCAAAAGCGAGGTGAAATATAATGCTGGAAGTTATGACGGCAAAAAATTACGCAAAGCGTACCGGCTATCCGTTGGACTCAATCAGGCGTATGTGCAGGGTTGGAGAGTTACCATGTGATAAGCAAGGCAGTGTATATCTAATTGATGTAGGTGCTGCAGACGCAATTATTAAGGAGCGTATGGCTATGGCGCAGGCAGAGAAAGAAAGTTTGCGACAAGCAAAGCAGCGGCGTAGTCGTGTCAGAACCCGATCCTATGGGAACGGTCAAGGATTTGATTTTGTAGCAGCTTTGAAAGCTTTATAGGTGATAGAAGATGTCTATAGCTCATAACTTTAATCACTTTCTGGTAGGAAGAAAAAATCGAAGTCGACTAAACGTAAAAAGAAGCAACGATTAAATACTAAACATTGTAATAAATATGAGAAAGGACGGTAGAAAAAATGGAAGATATTTACATAGCATACTTGGCAGTGGTTGATATAACAACAGATGTACTTGATAGTGTAGCAAGATATCCGGCGATGTGGTTACTGACGATTGTTGCGGCTGTTGTGGCTTGTAGGATGATCTATAACATAGGTTACGCTATGGGGCAGGTGGCAGGCTTATGATCAGAGATTTTACCGTAGCAACTACTGCAATATTTATTGGAACATACGTAGCTATTATGGCTGCTGTAGTCACAGTAGGGGTGTTGAGATGAGCGAAAAACGTCTTATAAAAACAAACAAACTCTGCCTTGCGAACGGTGATGAGTTCGACAAAACAGAGTTTGAAGTGGATACCGATGTACTATCTGGATTTATTAAGGTCAAAACGGAAGGTAAAACAATTTATGTTAATCCAGAGTTCATCATATCCTTTGAAGAAAGTAACTTGTCCAGAGTTATTTCTTCTTGCCGGTAGTTTTAGTCTGAGAAAGCGCACTTCCAGCTACAGACTTAGATGTTTTGCTGTAGTTATCGTTTTTCAATATCTTGGATGCTTTGCTTGCTACAGATTTAGATGTTTGCTTTGTGTTTGGCATCACAAACCCTCCTTTCTACATAATATTCTTAAGATAGTTGAGAACGATAAAATGGAAAACAAAATATACGTTCACACTATATGTAGTAATTATACCACAACGATAGGAGTAGTCAAGATGAACAAAATTAAACAAATTCGTGAACAAAAAGGTTTGTCAAGATATCAAGTAGCTAAAGTCAGTGGTGTTTGGTATAAAAATCTAATTGATATTGAAAATGGTAAAGATGTGACATTATCCACGCTCAGGAAAATTGCAGCAGCAATGAACTGTGAAGTATCTGATTTAGTTTAGGAGGAGTGATTATGAGAAAGCAAAAGAAAAAGAGCTACCAACGGTGCAACGTTGATAGCTCAGGGTGGACATGTAAATTTTACGAAGTTTAGCGTCCACCTTCATTTTAGCAAAAGAATTGGAGGATTGCAAGTATGGATAAATTTGACGATTTAGTATATTCGCTGCGATATGAAGCAGAATCTATTTTAGAGAATCTGAAAGAAATGGATGATCTAGATGGGGATGAAGCCAAAGTCAGCGTGCTTCTAAAGTGGATTCATAACAGCGCAAATACTATCGAAAATAAAATAGAAGACTGGAGGTCTGACCAATGTTGAAGAGTGAACAGATTAACGAGCTTGCTGCCGCTTTGGCAAAGGCACAAGGGCAGATTGAAGGAGCAAAGAAAAGCAGCAGTAATCCGTTTTTCAAAAGTAAATATGCAGACCTGGCTGAGTGTTGGAACACGTGCAGAGAGGCTTTAACTGCAAATGGAATATCAGTTATCCAGATGCCGGAAGAAATCAATGAGAACGGAAGACTGAACATTACAACGATGCTTGCACATTCAAGCGGGCAGTATATATCCAGCACTCTAACAATGACTGTAACTAAATTAGATCCGCAAGCTATTGGCAGTGCAATCACTTACGGCAGGAGATATGCTCTTGCTGCTATGGTTGGACTGGCTCAGGAAGACGATGACGGAGAAAAAGCAATGGCAAGACCGAAAGATAAAAAATCTGCAGAAAGTCCGATTAATATTACATCCGTTAGTGAGAACGGTGCAGTAAGGTTTATTAACGGAGTACAGTGCCAAATTCAGGATAGAAACGGTGATTGGCATGATATTGAGTTTTTGAAAATTGAAGTACTGGAAAAGCTCTTAAACGATGATAAATATGTGAATGCTCATGAGGCTATAAGAGCAGCGATAAACGCTAAGGCTGTAGGCACAAAATGAAGCTGACAGTTAAAGGGTTACAGATGTTGAAAGGGATAGGGCACATAAATTTAGTAGTACCTGTCCCTTTATCAGAGGAAGAAGAAATCAATAAAATCGATCCTGAAAAGCAGTATGTTGTAGAGGTCAAGCAATGGCGTAAAGGGCGTTCTAACGATGCTAATAAATACGCTTGGGTATTATGTCAAAAGATAGCAGAAAAGCTGTCAGAAGAGAGCTTTCACAGCAAGGAAGATGTTTACAGGAAGGCAATCAGGGAATGTGGTTACGGCAGAATATGGCCAGTGCCAACTGACGCTGTAAACAGAACTATTGAAATTTGGCAAAGTAATGGTGTCGGCTGGATAGCTGAATTGGTTGGAGAGTGTCATAACATTAAAGGCTATAGCAATGTAAGAGTATATTATGGCAGCAGCGCTTATGACACGAAAGAGATGAGCCGATTTATAGATTGTTTAGTATCTATGGCAAAAGAGATTGGTGTAGAGACCAGGCCGCAGGAAGAATTAGATGACCTAATCAGGGAGTGGGGCGTTAAAGATGATTCCAAAAATAAAGAGGATAAGACTTAAAGGTAAAGCTCTCAGCAAGCTTTGTGAGGAGGTATATAACCGTGACAACGGGTTATGTGTATATTGCTCTCACTATGTTGAGCCTGGAGTTAAGCCACACCATGAGCCTTTAAAATCACAGGGCGGACAGGACAGGCTTGAAGATATGGCAATGCTTTGTAATGACTGCCATTCCCTGCGGCATAATTCCGTTAAGGGCATCGTTATTGGTCAAAAGGTAAGGTCGTATTTATCTGCAAAATATGACCGCCAGGAGTAGGAAATTATGAATACAGGGTTTATTGCTTTACATCGAAAATTGTTAGATAGTCCGATTTGGCAGGTTACGACAGTTGAGCAAAAAGTAATTTTAATTACACTGCTTTTAATGGCAAATCATAGTGAGAAAAAGTGGTACTGGCAGGGTGAAGAATTCATTTGCCAACCGGGACAATTTATAACCAGCTTGCCTAATATCGTAAAAGCTTGTGGAAATGGGCTAACAGTCCAAAATGTAAGGACTGCGTTAAAAAAGTTTGAAAACATGAATTTTTTAACAGACCAATCAACAAAGACTGGAAGGCTGATAACCATAGTAAATTGGCAGGTTTATCAAGGGAAAAGAGATGTCGATAACAGACAACCTAACAGTCAGCTAACAGAGAGCCAACAGACACCTAACAGACAACCTAACAGTCAGCTAACATCTAACAATAATGATAATAATATAACAATGATAAACAATGATAATAATAACGCGTGCGAGCAAACCCAAAAACCAATCGAGGTTAACGAAAAAGAAAAAGGCTTTGAGTTATTTTGGGAATTGTATCCGTCGAAACGGAAAAAGCCTGTTGCAAGAATAGCATGGATGAATATGCGTGTACACTCGGAAGAACAGTATGCGTTGATTAATACTGCTGTTGAGCGATACAAAAAAACTAATCAGTGGCAGGAAGAAAACGGCAGGTACATACCTGATCCTGATACTTTCCTGCAGGATGAACGCTGGACGGATGAAATCAAATTGCCGGAAGCAGTGCAAGCTGCTGACAAGGAAGCCCAAGAGAAAGCCGAATGGATAGCAAAGAACAAGGAGCGCTGGGCAGCGATACCTCCGGAGAAAAGAAAGTACAGGCTGGCTTGTTTTATGGGGCTGGACTGGGAAGAAGTGAGGGATATGCCGTATGTTGGAACTTAGAGAGATAACGGCAGCTTATGAAGTGTGGCAGGCGGCGGGACTAAAGCCGAACTGGGTAAGCGAAGATGCAAAAAAAGCTATCGAAAGGCAAACCCTGGAGCGGTATAAATACACAGACATTGAGATGTGGGGCGATACTGTTGATTATATCGCTGATAATAATAAATATTGGCCAACATGGGCAGATATTAATAACACCTTATCAATCCTACGGCAAAATAAAATTCGCGAAGAAAAGAAAGCTATTGAGCGTAATTCTAAAGCGGCGAATGAGTTTGTGAAGAAGCTATTTGCTGACCTTGATGCTGGTAAAACATTTGGCGAACTACGGCAGCCAATAAGCGATAAGGTTAGAGCTGCAGCAAAGAGGATTTTTCCTGATGCCGACGATAGCTTTATAAAGCGTAATTGCAGCGATATCAGCTTTATCGCAGACGTCGAACGAAAATGCGCTGAATGTATTAACACTGTTGATTGCCCATACAGCGGACATCAACCGTTTTTGAGAGTAGACAAAGAAAGCGGATTTACTTATGTGGTTGCTGATCGTGAACGGTGTTATAAATATCACCCGTTAGTGCCAGATGTAACACCTAAACAGTCAACACGTCGTCAAGGTGATTTAACTAAAGTTTGATTATAAGGCGCAAGGTAACGATGAAAAAGAAACTTTCGGAAAAAGATGCACCTAAGTTTATTGTTGTCAAAGAATGTGGGAAGAAAGTAATTTATGAACAGTTAGAAATAAAATACCCCCCAAATTCTAAAGAACAGGAAGAAGCAGATATACACCGATAGATTCATTTTAGTTAAAACGGCTGCCCAGCTACTGCCTCGGCACTATATACAAGCAATGTGGCGCAAAAGGGAAGTATACCTGTGGAATGGCCTTACCACAGGGGGCAGCCTTTTAAATATAAGGAGTTGAAAATATTGACTGAGTTACTGATAACGATACCGGGAGAACCGTGCGCACAAGGTAGACCGAGGTTTAGTACAGCAGGAGGCTTTGTTAAAGCATATGATCCGGCAAAAAGCAGGAACTACAAAGCATATGTAAAGCTTATTGCGCAGGAAGAAATAAAAAACCAAGGCTGGAAATACACAGAATTGCCCTTAGCGGTCACGATAACAGCTTACATGAGTATTCCGACAAGCAAGTCTAAAAAGTTTAAACAGGAGGCTATTTTAGGCGGAGAGCGTCCCGCAAAGAAGAGCGTACAAAGACGATAAGCAGATAGTAGCTGCTACAGTTAATAAGTGGTATGCAGAAGTACCGAGAGTTGAAGCATTAATAAGAATTATTTAGGACGGTGCTGTTAATGATTAATGTCAAAGTAATGCTAAATTTAATAAAAGATGAGCCGGAAAATGCTTATATACCAATAGTTAAGCCGGAGCTAGTTGCTCTGCTTAAAGAAGTGAAAATGCTGCGGTAGTGAGATAGGGCAATATATAGTATGGACTATGATAATGCGGTAAAAGGAGCTGAAAACGTGATAGATTGTGAAAAATGTTATAGGCTAAAAAGTTGCGGCGACAGATATTATTGTGCGTTTATAGGCTTAAATCCTTGTATTAGAGGAGAACATACACCAGTACAAGAGTATAAAGGTGCAGCAAATCCGTTAACATCGACAGATTTACGTTTAGCTCATTTACAAGAGCAACAACGTAGGCGTGAGGAAGCTAGGGCGAGGAAAGAAACAGAAGCGGGAAAAGAACAATACAAGCCGCACAAAACTATGAAAGTAGTATTTAGGGATATTATGCATAAACACAGTGGCATTCCGATGTTTCGACCGCCCGGAAATTCGGCATCATCTAAGGCGTTTGTTTGGAGTAATATGCATACAGTAATTTTCGAAATGGGGTTTGCTGGGTGGGATGTTCCGGCAATTGCTCAAAAGCTGGGCGTGGCGAAAAACACGTTATATTCGTACATTGGTAGATACAGGGGGTAGCAGATGACTATAGAGGAGATAAAGGCAAAGCTAAAAAGATATCGTTTCATTGCGGGAGAAATTAGTGACTTGCTAGATGAGCGGGAGCGTCTGCGGTCGCTTGCCGAAAAGATTACACCTTCGCTGTCCTTTGCTCCTGTACATGGTGCCAATACGGATAAAATGGCACCTGTGGTTGCCAATCTCATTGAGGTAGAGCGATATATTGAAAAACGCAGTAAAGAGCTTCTGCGGGCAAGAATGGAGGCAGAAAAACTGATTGATAGCTTATCGGACGAAAGGCATAGAGCAGTATTAAAAAGCTATTATTTTTCAAGGCGCAGCTGGGAAGAGTGCTGCGTAGCAGTGGGTTATGAGTGGGCGCAAATACATAGGATCCATTCGGGGGCATTATACGAGCTAAGAAAGATGATATAGAATGATACCATGGACCCTTGATATAATATAAAGTGTAAAAATGTGAAATTGATATAACGCATACGCAGTAACCCGCTCACTATCCGAGCAAGTGGCAAACCGTATGTTATATATTTGCTATGGCGTTCGCCGTATGATGGCATATGATAGCTGCAATTTATCGTATGAATGATGCGGATAACTACCCATAGCCCCTACCGTGCGACTAGCAGCAGTCGCATTGGTAGTGTCAAAACAACGGCATGAGAGACGGTAACTGTACGCGGCCCGTGAAGAAGCCCATAGAACGCAGAGCACCATATCTGTAGACTTTGGGGTAGCCTTACCGGTGGGGCGAAACCCTGCCGTTGGGGTGATACAGCGGCATATTTATTGGAGAGTGATTAAATGTTAGTAAAAGAACTAATAGAAAAGCTCAAGGAAATGCCTCAAGATGCACTAGCGATGTATGATTATGATTGTGAACTTGTTCCTATAGATAAAGCGGAAACGTATACATTTGAAGGAACTATTGTTGTAGAACTTTCTACAGACTGGAACAAGAATATACGTTAATCTACATAAATAATTTAGTCTTAAAAAGCCGTTAAAACACGGTAATATATATCAGAATTTAGCATATAACTTAATACAAAGCACTTACTTATGTAGGTGCTTTTTTATTGACATGGTGGTGATTGAATGAAGATGAACCTAACCGGCAAGATCAGAAAGATAATAAAAGCTTTGGAAATGCGAGGGCTTATATACCTGTATTCAAGGGAGCAAGTATATAGTCAGAAGCTATCTAAGGTATGCACTATGTACAGAATAGATTACCTCATGCCATGGGAAGAATATAAAAAGAAATTTCCGGATAAGGCAGAGCGGAAAAAGAATAAGGGTGTAAGTGTTAGGGTCGAAATGGCAAGATCATTTAGGGAGATAGATATTTTGCTATATATTGTTGATGTATTGAAGGCAGGTGATGAAGGTGGAGAAGTTAACCATTAAGCAAAAAGCTTTTGCTGATTATTATATACAGACTGGTAATGGGACAGAGGCAGCAAAACTAGCTGGATATAGTGAAAAGACTGCAAAAGTGATTGCGGCAGAAAACTTAACGAAACCAAACATAAGGTCATATATAGAAGAACGGCTTGCACCAATAGAAGGACGGCGAATAGCAACCGGTGATGATGTGCTTGAGTACCTAACCAGGGTAATGAATGGAGAGGAAAAAGATTCGTTTGGACTTGATACAAGCATAAGCGACAGAAACAAAGCAGCAGAGCTATTGGGCAAGCGTCTTTTGTTGTGGAAGGAACAAATTGATGTGTCAGGCACAGTAAACGTAGCACAGGTGTTAAAAGAAGCGCAGGAGCGTGCGAAGAAATGATCACCAAAGAAATGATTGAATTTGTTGCGCGGTTTGAACATGATCCTGTTGGATTCGTTAAAGCTATGTATCCTTGGGGAGAAGGAGAGCTTGAAGGACAATACCCTCAAACGTGGCAACTTGAATTGTTAAGCAGTGTAGCAGAGAAAATGCAATATGATCCGATGAAGGTACAACGATATGCAACTGGCTCAGGGCATGGCATTGGTAAGTCTGCTGTAAATGCTTGGCTCATTGAGTGGGCGCTATATACTAAAGTCGATGCTAAAGCTGTAATCACTGCCAACACAGACACACAGCTAAGAACTAAAACATGGGTGGAGTTGTCGAAGTGGCACAGGCTTAATATTGCTAGCGAAATGTTTGTTTATACAGCTACTTCACTATACAGCGCAGACCCAGCACATGAGAAAACATGGCGAGCCGATGCTATACCCTGGAGCAAAAGTAATCCGGCGGCATTCGCGGGCCTTCACAACAAAGGCAGCCGAATATTATTGGTGTTTGATGAAGCCTCAGAGATTGATGATGTCATTTGGGATGTTGCTGAAGGTGCAATGACGGATGATGATACAGAGATACTTTGGTTTGCGTTTGGGAATAGAACACGAAACACAGGAAAGTTTAATGACTGCTTTGGGAAAGATAAAAGCCGATGGGATACACGAAAGATTGACAGCCGTACAGTAGAGGTAACCAACAAGCGACTATTACAAGAATGGGTAGATTATTACGGCATTGATAGTGACTTCGTGAAGGTTCGTATACTCGGAGAGCCGCCATCATCCGGTGAATATCAATTTATCGGGCGTGACATTGTCGAAGCTGCTAGAGCAAGGACATTGGATTACCACAGTTATCAATTCGCTCCTGCTGTTATTGGTGTTGACCCTGCATGGTTAGGCAAAGACGAAGCATCTATATACGTTCGCAAGGGTAACTGGAGTAAGTTGCTTTACACAGAAGCTAAGAGCGATGACCATAAAGCCTTTGCACACAGGATAGCTCTTTATGAGGACGAATACAGGGCTGCAGCTGTTTGCATTGATATGGGATATGGCACAGGCGTATACAGCGAAGGTAAAGCTCTTGGCCGCAGGTGGCACTTGATACCATTCGCCAGTACAAAATGCGATATGGGATATTTCAATAAACGTGCTGAAATGTGGGGGAGTATTAAGCAATGGCTTATAGAAGGCGGCGCACTTGACCCGCTGGATAAAGATATAGCCGATGAACTAATGCTGCCGGAACTCGTTGCTAGCAATAATGGCACGATCAAACTGCAGCGTAAAGAAGATATGGCTTACAGTCCTAATAGGGCTGATGCTCTAGCGCTGACCTTTGCAGTTAGGCTCAAGGCAAGTTCATATGGACTGCCGGCGCAAAAAGCAAAAGCAGGCAAACAGGCATTGAGATATGACCCGTTAAAAGCTATGTATTAACTTTTAAATAAATCTAGCATAAAAGAAAGGGATGGTAACATGAGCAAAATTTTTAAAAGCCCATCATACTCTGCTCCTGCACCAGAAGCAACAGTAGTTGAGCCAGCAGCTCAAAGGGTAGAAGCGCCAACAGCTGACAACAACATCGCAGAAACAGCAGAGAAAAAGAAAAAACGCTATGGCTTTGCTAAGACTGTTGGTAGCGTAACTGGCGGCGACACATTGGGGGCGTAGCTATGGAGATTACTTATAGCGATGCAAAGAAGCTGCACAGCGCATTGTTTGCCGCAGAGGAATTCTCACGCCACAGGGAAATGTGGCTGCGTATCCAGGCTAAGCAAATACCGTTTTTGGGCGAACTTGGACAGACAGACCAGCTTATTAAAAAGGACCGCGGCATTGTCGATATGACAGCATGGCGGTCTAATTTAATTTTTGCAGGCGGTATGGCAAATGGCAGCGTTCCGCAGACTGTACAATGGTTTGACTTTGATGTAGAAACAGAAGATCAAGTGGCCAAAGAGATTGCACAGGGGCGCAGGGATACAGTCAGCCTTGCGCTTAATCATTCAAACTTTTATTCAGCTGTGCATTACGCATACCAAGAATTGACCTTTGGCCAGTCGCCGGTGGGAACATTCTTTGATCCATCAAGAGGTATTGTGTTTGAAAATTACAGTGTAGGCAGTTATGCTTATGCGCTTAACCAGTTCCGTGATGTAACTGCCTTTGCTGTCAAAAAGAAATTCACCTATAGACAACTTGCACAGAAGTTTGGTATTGAGAAGTGCCCGGATAAAGTTAAAAATGCTCTCAAAGAGAATAAAGGCACAGAAAGCACATTGAATTGTTACTGGCTATTAACACAGAATCCTTCTATCAAGCATGATTCCTTTGGACCAGAAGGCAAAAGATACCTGTCATTGTATTGGGTAGAAGGAGAAAACGATTATATCAGCACTGGCGGGTTTGATGTTATGCCTATTGCTATTGCTCCTTACATTGTAATTCCTAATAGTAATTACAGCATCGGACCTGGTTGGTTTGCGGATAGTGATTGCGCAATGTTGTATGAACAGTTAAAGAATGGCTTTGCAAACATGACAATGCACAGCGAACCGCCTCTGCAAGCTCCAAGCGGTGTAGAAGTTGACTATAGGCCAGGTATGGTTACTGAGCTTGATGGAGTTAATCAGGGCAAGGTTGAATCACTCTTTAATGTTGCTCCTGCATTCCAGGCGATCTTTGAGGTTGCACAGCGTACTGAGAGCAATATCGAAGCTGCTTATAATGTCAACCTGTTTGCTATGCTCGAACAATCTAAGTTTGACGGTCAAGGCAGAACGGCCTTTGAACTTGAGCTTAGGCAACAAGAAAAAATGCAGCTGCTGACTCCAATTGTTACCAGAATCAATCATGAGTTTTTGGGCAAGATTATCGAAGTTGTTTATTCGTACTATGAGCGCAACAATGGTTTTGCTTCTGTACCGCCTGAATATGATGGGATTGACCTGGAAGTAAAATATGTATCGCCGCTGGCTCAGGTACAGAAAATGAGTGGCATGGAAGCGTATGAATATCTGCTGAATATGATCATGCAAGTGTCGCAGCTTAAACCTGAGATTGCAGGAATCTTAGATGCAGAAACATTCATTAGGGAGTTTGGCGACAAGTCAGGCGCACCGCTTAAATTGCTCTTTGATCAGAAAGAGTATGCAGATATTCTGCAGCAGCAAGCACAGGCTGCAGAAGAAGAAAAACAGCTTGCGCAAATTACAACAGCAGCCCCAGCGGTCAATGACTTTGCCGATGCTGCAAGGAATGTTCAAGAAATGGCAACAGATGGTAGTAACCCAGCAGTAGAACAGCTTATGGCAAGCTTGCAGCAGTGAGGTGAGTAAATGTTTGCAGATGATAAGCGCAAGGTAAAAGAATACGAAACATATAAAGCAAAGGCTTTGGCAGAAAAAGATGCCGAGGCCTTTCGTTGGTTATTGAACGATCACAGAGGGCGTTGGTTTCTCTCTAAGCTTGCAGATGAAGGGTTTGTGCATCAACCAACATCAACAACTGATACAAACGCTATCTGTATGCGTGAGGGGCGAAGATCATTGGTTTTAGACCTACATAAGCAAATACGCACTCTAGGTATATCAGAAGAATTGTTGCTTGTCAGAGCTGATGGTGAGCGCAGAACATGGCGCAGCGATATTAAAGAAAGCTTTAGTCGAAAGGAGAAAAGTTAATATGTCAGATGATATTAAGACGAATCACAAGCTAATCTTGCAACTTCATGCAGGAGAGGGGGAAGCTGATCTTGGCAATACGGAAGAACAGCAAGAAGCGCCACCGCCAGAACCGCAGGGTGATAACCCGCCAGCAGAACCGGCAGTAGAACAGAAAGAAGCGGCTGCACCAAAAGAGGAAGAAGCTAAAAAGCCAGATGAGAAGTCAGAAGAAAAGCAGGATGATGAAGTCCCTGTTATTGACGATGAATTTGTAAAAAACAAACTGACAGAGCTTCTGGGTGATGTAAATGACGAGAACATCACAAAAGAATCTATTGAAAAGCTGCAGGCGATTGGCATTACAGATCCTGATATGGCCAGTAGAGCATTGGAATATGTCTGTTCTGCTCATGTCGAAAAGTTATCAAATGATTGCGCAGAGTGCTTGAAACACTTTGGGGCGACAGAAGATAACTTGACGCCAGAGTATACCAAGGCTATGGATGATGCGAGAATTGCTCTAAATGCTATTGACGCAAAAGTCCCTGGGTTTAAAAAAGAAATTGATCAGGCAGCGCTTGGTAGCAATTTAAGAATGGTTTTGGCGTTGCAGAAGCTGCTACCTTTTGTCGGTGATGAAAAAGGCGGTATAAATAGCAACACTGGTGTTGGTGCGCAAAAATCAGAACAAGGTTTTATGGACACTGTGTTCGCAGGATATCCTAGCGAAGCAGACCTAAAATAAAAACAAAGAAAAGGAAGGTAAAAAGAATGGCAACTATTGCAGTAAAAAATCCTACAATCAAAGACGTCATTGACGGACAATCCCCTGATGGGAAAACAGTACTTGACTTGGTTAATTTGCTTAGCCAAGAAAACCCTATCTTAGAAGATATGGTAGTTAAGGAGTGTAACCAGAATGACCAGAACAAAGAAATCGTTACAACTTCTTTGCCGCTTATTAAAAAGCGTAAGTACAACGAAGGTGTAAAAAGCTCCAAAGGAACTCGTGCACCGATTACTGACGCAACATCTATCTACACCGCACGATGCGAAGTCGATGTTGACTTGGCAGAATTGAATGGCTGTACTCGTGAATTCTTGATGCGTGAGAATGAAGTGTTCTTAGACGCAATGAGCAAAAGCGTTGCAACTGATTTGTTCTATGGAGCTCAGGACCCGGGCAACAATGGACTTGTTGGTCTTGCAGAGCGTTATAGCACTCTGACCCGCAAGAACTCTGATGGTAAGCTGCCGGAAACAGCAGACTATATCATTGATGCTGGCGGTACTGGTAACGACTTGACTTCCGTATGGTTTGTCGTATGGGGTTTAAAAACCTGCTTCACTATTTATCCTAAAGGCAGCAAAGCTGGTTTGGACGTTGAGCCAACAATCATGGGGGATGCTTATGATGAAAACGGTGATCCGTATCCGGCTCATATCACCAAGTACAAACATAAAATTGGTTTGTGTGTAAAAGACTTGCGCAGCGTAGTCCGCATTGCAAACATTGATACTGTTGCACTTGCTGCAGACCCTGACAAAGCTAAATTGATTAAATACTTCATTGATGCTTTTGTTAAGATCAAAAACAAAAATTCTGGTAAGTTAGTTATTTACTGCAATGATGCAGTTTATGCTCACTTGTGGAAAATGGCTATTGATCGTAACAATGTAGAGTTTGAAGTATCCAACGTTGAAGGTAAGCCTGTGGCAACGTTCCAAGGCTATCCGCTCAAGCGTTGTGATGCAATCTTGTCTACAGAAGCACAAGTGGTTTAAGAAGGGAGATAAAAGAATATGTTTGATGTACAAGCAATGAATGCGAATAATGTGGCTTATGCTGCAGGTGCGCTGCCTGATGTAATCGACCTTGGCGCAGACTTCTCTAATGCCATTGACCCGAATTTGAATTATGTGGTGTCTTTGTCTGAACCTGCGGGCGCTGCAGTGACTATCACTGTGAACGCTTCTGCAAAAGAGAATATGAGCAATCCAGTAGTAGTTGCAACTGTTAAGGTGGCAGAAGGCATGAAGTATGGCTTTGCACCGCTTGGAACAATCCCTGCACGTTACCTTGGCGCTACTGCGTCCGGCACGACTACTGGTAATATCGAAGCAGGCTTAGCCTATGGTGTGCGTAGTCCCCTTGGCGTAGGCATGGCGCAGGGGTGATAGTATGCTGACTAAAGTATTTGCCATCTCCACGACACAGGTTAGAAAGAATGGCAAGCCAATAACATTAACAGAAGGTAGTGTTATTGAGCTGGATTCTTCTATTGGGGACACTTATTCTAAGCGAGCCTGTAGAGTTATTGAGCAAAATAAGACTTATTCAGTTCCTGTAGAGGAATATGAAGAAGGTGAGGAAGTAGTCGAACCGAATGTTATTGACCTGGCTACTGCAAATAGAAGTGAGTTATTTGCTTTTGCGGAGGAAAATGGCATTGCGCTTCCGGCAGAGCTTCAAAAGAAGAATGTAGCAACTGAAAAACTCCGTGAAGGTATTTTGAAGGCGCTGCGAGGTTAATTATTAGGCGGGTAGTTTTACCCGCCTTCTTCTAAATATACAAATCAAATTTGCCTAGTTAGAAGAAGGAGTGATGAAAATGTATTCGATAACTGACCTTGTAAATATGGCTCTTAAACAAATCAAGGTGAGGGAGATAATTTCACTTGATGATGAAACGGTGGAAGCTAAAGGAGCAAAGCAAACTCTGCCTATAGTTTTAGAAACCTTGCTTAATAAGACTGATTGGCGGTTTGCTAAAGTTCGTAGGGTTTTGCCGAAACTGGACAAGGATAGCATCAACAAGGAGTATGCGACCGGAAAGCTTATGCATGAGAATGTCTATTTATATCCTGATGATGTTGTAAGGATCCGTAGCGTAACCAGTGGCAGAAAAGAAAACGTTGAATATGAGCTGCTGTCTGTGAAGCTTCATAACAGAGAAGCTTTTGTACCGGTGCTGGTGTCCAGAGAAGAAAGAATAGAACTTTCTTATACCAGATACTGCGATGAAGTTAATTTATGGCCAGCGATATTTCAACGTGCCTTTGTGCATTACTTTGCTTATAGCATGACGATGCATTCTGCTTTAGGAGATGCGCAGGCTACACAGTTGCAGCTTTATAACATGGCTGTTAAAGAAGCAATGGCATCCAATACCAATGAAGATAAACATAGGCTCAGGCGTGACACTGGACCTCTGAAAGCGAGGGATTGGTAATGGCGTATAGATACTTAACGCCTAACCTGACAGGGGGCGTAGCATCAAAAGATATTCTTGCTCGGGTTGATCTTGAAAAATATGCTACATTTTTAAAGCAATGTAAGAATGGCATTGTTAAACCTTATGGCGGCGTATATAAGCGTAATGGCACTATTTATATTGATGAACTGACCGACCAAGGTAACATTAGACTGTTTGCATTCAAACAGGCTGACGTAGATTATCTGCTGGAGTTTACCGACAAACATTTAACGGTGCGTCAGCAAGGGGGCGTGGTTAGCGAAGTAGACAGTCCGTTTACATCAGATGATTTGCCGAACTTGAAGGTTACTCAGTCTGCAAATACGATGTTTGTTTGTTCCGGCAGACTGCCTATTATGGAAATTCGAAATAATAACGGTACCTTTACAATCGGCAAATTGAAAATCCCTATCCCCCCTTTTGATGAATTACAGGATGGCGTGAATTTTAGTATATCTAATTCGACAGGGGATGCTACCTTATCATCTGACGTTGATTTTTTCGATGCATCTACAGAAGCTTTGGGGGTCAAAATATTACAGCGTGTAGCGACTAAGATAGAAGACGTCACTCTTAGCGGACAGCAAACTCTTGGACCAGTAACATTATATAAGGACGCTCGAATTATTATTAGTGGGGAGTGGTCTGGAAATGTTATTTGGCAATATTCTAGTTGGAGCAGTCAGTTTCAGACTATTGGAACATATACTAGCAATGGTACTATATATTCTCCTGTATCAATCAGTGCTAACTATAGAGCATTAATTACCGTCGCAACCGGACAGGTTGCAGTGAAAATGATAAGTGAAAATTATAGCGGCGGCAGCGGAGGAGAGGGTGACTAATGGTAGAAATACAAGGCACATATTCAGGTCAGAATACGAAAGAATTTTTCGTCGGCGATAGCCTAAATCTCCTCACCAAAGGAACTTGGACAGGAACTATAATACTCCAGCGAAGGGCTAAACTTTCAGATGAGTTTGTAGATTACAGAAAATATTATTCTACCAATGATTTTAACGTCAATGAAAGCTTTACAGAAGATGGTGATGGGCATTATTACCGTTTGGCTTTAGATATCAACAGCGGTTCGGCAACGGTTAGGATCACAAATTATGGCTATACAAATGAAGGGATTGCCTACATTAAAGAAGTAGTTGATTCAAAAAACGCCATAGTGGAAATACAGAAAAGCTTTGCGACAGATGCAATAGCAGAAGGGTATTATATTAGTTTGTTCTCAGCCGTAAATGGCTATCCAAAATGCGCAGATTTCTTTCAGGATAGATTGGTATTGGCAAATATAAACAGTAAGCCTAATGGTATTTGGTTTAGCAAGAGCGGTGATTACACCAATTTTGATGAAGTAATAAAAGACGGGACATTGACTGATGACAGTGCTATAAATACAAGTGTTGTCGCCCGGAATGATTATAATATCAAGAATATTATTGCAGCAAAAGACTTGTGCGTATTTACCGGCGACGATGAAAGAATCGTTAGCGATGGTGCGACGGTAACACCTACAAGTATTAATATACGCAGACAGTCTTCGTGGGGTAGCACTGATAAGCATGTTCCGTTTGTAGCAGATAATCGGGTTCTTTATATACAGAGCAATAATAAATTCTTGCGTGACTTTGGTTATACATATGAAACAGACGGCTATACCGGCAACGAATTAACGCTGTTCGTCCATGACATTATTGATTCTGAGGTCAAAGATTATTCATATGCAAAGTATCCTGAGAACCTTATTTACTTTGTGCTGGATAGTGGAAAGATGATTTGCCTGACTTACCTGGTCAATGAGAAGGTTTTTGCATGGAGCGAGTTTGTAACGGATGGGAAGATAAAACAAGTTGAAACTATCTCTGAAAATGGTGATGATGTTATTTATATTGTCGTAAGCCGTGATGGTAAAAGGTACCTTGAAAAACTTGCTTTTGATATGCTGTCAAGCAGACCTATTGATTATGTAATGTTAGACTGCAGTACAATATTTACAGATAGTGATGGGCAAGGAATTAAAATACCAAGGCTGGCTAATAAGTTGGTTTGGGTGGTTACAAGCGGCGATATGTTGAACGTAAAAGCACAGACGGCAGACGCAGAAGGGAATATCGCTATTGAGCCGGCTGAAAGCGGGGTATATGGAAAGATTATTGTCGGACTTCCTTATGAATTTGTTTTGGAGTTGCCGGCAGTACATGTCACGACCAAAGGGCGGGGTAGTTCTATCGGGACTATTAAATCAGTTACCTCTGTGACAATGGAACTTCGAGAGAGCTATTATGGTGATGTTTATGCAAGGGAAGGTCTGCGTCCGAATCCTATTTTCAGTACAGTTAGGAGGCAGCTAAGCGCATTGACACCTGAACTTCAAGTGGAACTTTATACTGGACTGGTTGAAGTACCTATATCTTCTGATTCCAATACAGAAGGCGGCATAGTGATAAAACATGACGAGCCGTATCCGTTTAAGCTACTTTCCATTGCAAGGGATGTTGATATGTCGTGATCGAGTTAAAAGACTACAGCGAAGAAATGCTGGAAGATGTGCGGTACATTTTTCATAATCTTAGACCGGACGATCAGAAAATGTTTGCTGATTCTCCTGATGTGGAAGAAAACATAAGGCTGCACATAGAAAAAAGCTGTGAGATGAAAATAGTATATATAAATGATAAGCCAGTATGTCTTTTCGGGGTAACAGAAAGATACCCTGTTTTAAAATGGCGATACATGGCTTTTCATTTTGGGACAGATGAAGTTGACCGGCACAAAAAGAGTTTTGTAAAAATAGGCCGAGAGGTTATCGAAGGATGGCTGAATAAATACGGAAATTTATATATGGCGGCCTACAGTTATTACAAAAAGTCTTTTGTTATGGCAAAAGCGTTCGGATTTAAGTTTAAATTCAATGTTCATGAGATTTATATATTTACAAAGGAAAAACCACAGGCATAAATAACCTGTGGCAAGCGAAATGATTATTGAGAATATAAGCTGTCGAACAAAGAAGTAAAACACGCCATAGGCGAAATATGAAGATAATAAAAGGGGTGATGATATGTCAGCAGTAATGGCTGTAATGCAAGGGGTAATGACGTTTGCCCAGGGGAACCAGCAGGCATCGCAGATGAAAGCACAGGCTCAGCAAGCCGAGTATCAGGCACAGGCAGAGAGGGCCAATGCCCAGATCGCAGAACGAAACAGAGAAGTAGCGGGAGCTAATGCCGCCGAGGAGTTGCGGGGCGCACGCAACAGGAAAGATTTAGTTGCCGGGCAAAATACAGCGGCTCTAGCCAGTGCTGGGTTTGAAAGTGACAGCGGTCTGGGGGCGGCTCTTGACAGAGCGAACATAGGTAGCTTTGAACAACAGACAGAGAAAATCCGGCAGAATTTATTTACAAGTGACCTTGACCTGCGGCAGGAAGTTGCTAACCGCAATCAGGCTGCAGCTGCTGCCGACGCTACGGCGAAGAACTTGCGGAGTGCTGCTAAAAACACCAGGCGTATGGCGATTCTCGGAGGAGTACTTACTACTGCGAGCGGATTACTGGGTGGCGGTGGCAAGGCAAGTAAGGGAGCTTCAAGCGGCGGGGCACAATCTTATGGCTTAGGCCCGAATGGCTATCAATGGGGAGCCAACAATCATATTGGATTCCAGACAGTCAGCAAGAATTATAAAACTGTTTATGGAAATAGTTTTTAGTATGAGGTGTTTATATGGCTAATTTAACAATAAAAAACAATTCATATGAGCCAATAGCCCTGCGGCAACAGCAGGCCAAGGTTGGATATGAAGGTGCTAAGATAGTAGACCAGAGCGGGGTTTATGCTCAGGCTGGCGAAGCGTTTAAAAAAGTAAACGCAATGGTAATAGCGAAAGAAGAATCTGATGAAGCAGAACGTGTTTTATTGGCAAGCAGTGAAGTTACTAAGCGACTTTCTGATTTAAAAATCAATATTGAATCTAATATGCAAGGCAGCAATGCTAAAAATGCTAAAGCTCTATATGAACAGAAAGCCCAAGCTATCATGGATGAAGTTTATGCAGGTAGCGGTATAAAGTATAAAACCGGAGAAAATATGTTTCGTCATAGTGCGATAAATGCAGTTGTAAAAGGTAGCCATTGGGCAGGGCAATGGGAGAACAACCAGGTCACAGAAGCCCGGAAGGTTACATATGGACTTGCGCTAGACGAGAACATAAACAATGTTATTGCTGGTTCGATGAGCCCTGAAGAAGCTTACGAATTTTCAAAAATACAAGGTAAGCACCTTTTTGCCAATCTCGCCCCAGAACAAATGGCTCTTATAGACAAAGCTCGAGCGGATAAATTTGCAAATACGCTGGTTACAGCAGCCATAGAAAGAAATGACTATGAATCTGCTCAGGCAGTGTTTGATTACTTAAAAAAAGACATGACATCAGAAAGTAGGGCTAAGCTTGATGCTGCGATTTACACTAATCAGGAATATAGCGAAAATAAATCATTGGCCACAGCTTTAGCAGATAGTGGCATTACTGACCCCGAAGGGATGAGGGTCTTTCTAGCAGATAAAGCTGGAGTTAGTAATGCTAACTTGGCTTTTAATCCAGGGGTTAGCTTCAAAGGAGCACAGGATGTAACTGTTACAGGGACGCAAGCACTTGTGGGCATACTGTCGCAGATGGGCATTGGGGATATAGTAATCACTAGCATTAATGACAGTTTAGAACTTCATGCCGGCAGTGGTGGAAAAAGAACTCACGCAGGCGGATACAAGATTGATATAGCTAGTGATGCTCTTGCGGCTATGACGCCTAAACAAAGATATGCTGTTAAAGCTCAAATAGAGAGGGCATTGCCTGGTGTAGTTGTTCTTAATGAGTATGACGAGCCTTCTGCAAACTCTACCGGCAGGCATTTTGATATTGACTTCACTGATTACAAAGGTTCTAAAGGCATTGGCATGAGTGAAATGCGAATGGATAAAATTATATCTCAAGCATCTTCAATAAGGGCTGATAGAGAACGCCAGCAAAAAGCTCAGGCAGATGCCGCATTTAGTTCTACAGTTGATACGCTTTACAATATGTACAAAAGTGGCGTTTCTTATGAAGATGCACTTGGCCAAATTAAAACAATGGTTGGAGCTAACTATAAGTTAGGTAAGAACTTTGAAACGGCTGCTAAATTTTTCTGGGGTGATGATGCTAAAACCGTAGGGCCGGGTGGAAGTGCAAAAAAGGCTTCTACTACAACTGTTACAAGGGTTAATGATATGTTATCTGATGGCAAGTTTAGCAACAGAGAAGAATACCTTGCCTTTGCGCAAGCACAGGGATTGAATCCCGACCAAATATATGAGGCTAATAAAACATATGATAAATACGAAAAAGGGGAAGGCATATTCGCTTATGATTGGAACAATGATATTAAGCGACAAATTGTAGGGGATATAGAGAATAATGCTGCGAAAGAGGCTGCATGGATAGGAGCATTGCCACTTTTGAAAGAGAGGGTCCAGCTTGAAACACAGAAAACAGGAACAGTACCACCTGTTTTTGAGGTTGTTTCATGGGGGAGAGAATATATTGCAAAGAAACCTGTTGGGACGATGGAAGCGAGAGGTACGTTCTTAAATAGCACTGAATTAGTTGAATTAAGCCAGGCTGACTATCGGCGCAGCGGAATTGATAGCGTTGTGCATATCCAAAATGCAGATGGCACTGGACAGGATCTTTATGAAGTTCATTTAACTAATGGGACTGTTCAAGTCATGAATGCCGCTAAACTATACACTATAACGAGGTGAGGTTATGGACGCTGAAAAAATGCGACTGCTACAAACAGAGTTTGATTCAAGATATGATCCAATAACATATAATGCTATGCGTGAGCAGAAAGAGCTCAGCTTTGAGCAACGGCGTTTTGACTTCATGGATAAACAAGCAGTAAAGGACAGAGAATGGAAAGATGCAAAAGCGTTATATAATGGCTCTGTTAATCTTTTAGAACGGTCAATTGTAGGATCTTTGACAATGGCTAGGGATTATAATATCGCCACAAGACAAAAACAAAACCCTAATTACCAGCCCATGCAAGAAGGTGTAGCAATTTTAGATGACATATTGCAGTCAGATCATCTACAACCATATGCTGTTAAAGGTGACAGTCCCGCTGAACAGTATCGTTTAGATTTAATGCAAGGAGCTGGGCAATTAGGGACACAAGCAGCAGCTGCTGTTTTGGCTGGCCCTGTTGGCAGTACAGCATTAATGGGTGCTCAGATTGCAGGTAATCAGTATCTGGATTTGAGAGCAGAAGGCGTAGATGTCGAAAGGGCAGCAGGAGCAAGTATTGCTAATGCTATTATGCAAACTCCGCTTGAGCGCTTGTCGCTAAATAAGATTTTAAAAGGTGTTCCAGCAAATAGTGGGATTAAAAAGAAACTTTTGCAAATCGGCGAGAGTGCATTAACAGAAGGGTTAACCGAATTTGCCCAACAATATCCAGAAGAAATTACCAATTTAATTGCAAGGAATGAAGGCGAAACAGCACGAGAAATCGCAGCTGAATTCGATGCCAACGCAGGCGAGTACACAAAGAATGCACTCTATGCAGCTTCGATAGGCGCTATTTTAGGTGGTGGTGCTTCGTCAATTCGAGTTGCCTTGGATAGAAACATTCATAAAACGCAGTTAGAAACACTTGATTATAGAATTGATGCTGTTTCCCAAAGTGGTGTAGAATCAGATTTTGCGGCAAGCATAATCAATGCAAATACAGGCAATGCAACTGTTTCAATTGATGGTGAGGTTCTTTATCAGTATGCGCAGACACAGAATCTAAATGAGCTTGCAGCTGAACTGGGAATAGAGGCAGGAGATATTCAAAAGGCGGCAGCGGATGGACTTGATGTAGAAATACTCCAAGGTAACTTTGAGGTTACAGCTGGTAAACGTCATGACTTTTATGAAGCAGTGCGAGATACAGTTGCCTTTGAGAGTGGGGGCACTACAGTAAATAGTGCAAAGATGCAAAGTGAAATCCAGAAACAAAGCCAAAAACTTGAAGCGTCAAACCATGAATTTGAAGTATGGAAAGATGAAAAGCTAGGGCAACTGCTGGGCGCTGGACTAAATAAGTCAGAGGCAATAAGCACAATGGCGTTTCTTGAAAGCACTGCCAGAACATATAATCCTGTTGATCCAACTCAGTATTTCAGAGATCACCCTTTGGAAGTAAAGAGAGTTGTTAGTACCCCGAACGGCAGATACTTACAGAACAAAAGTGCTAGTGAGAAACTGCTTGAGGACGAAAACAATTTTTCCAGTATTGTTGATGAATATGTTTCTGGAGAAATAAGCGACACAAAAACTTACAACGTAATGACTACACCGCTTGCACTAGAACTTGCAGGCGGTAAAATTTTGCCTGTAACTATTGATGGGAGCAAAATAAAGCATATTTTTGATGGGCACTCTGACGGGATGACACCAGAACTGTTGAAACAAATTCCTCGTGCAATGGCCGATCCAATGATGATATTGGATTCTTATGCCGGTCGTAAGATTGTAGTGCTTGATTTAAAGGATAATCAGGGGTCTACTATTATTGTTCCTTTAGAACTTGACGTAGAACGTAGTTGGTATAAAGTTAATGCGATTGCGAGTGCTTATGGTAAAGGTGGAGAAAGTGGTACAGATTATAACTGGTTTATAGAACACAATCTAAAAAAAGGTAGAGTAGCATATGTAAATAAAGAAAAGACTGCCAAGTGGCTACCTTCTCCTAGCAGCGATTCCGCTAGCAGAATAACCGACCTTGACAGTCTTCTTAATAATAGTATACCAGATGAAAATGCGCTACGCAAGAGACGTGAAGAAATGCAGGGATACTACCAGACAGCTTTTCACGGAAGCCCGCATAAATTTGAAAAGTTTGATTTGGGTGCTATTGGTACGGGAACAGGCGTACAGGCGCATGGCTGGGGATTGTATTTTGCTTTCAGTAAAAATACCGCTAAGCGGTACAGGGATAGATTGAAGGGAAGTCGTGATGCATATACCGATGAAGGATCTCTGGTAGAAGTTGATATCCCTGAAAATGATGTATTACTTGATGAAGGAAAAGCTATTGAAAAACAACCGCCTAAAGTGCGTGCGATTATCGAAACTGAATTAGAAAGAATTGGCGGTAGCGCGTCTAATGGAAAAAGTTTTTATAAAGAAATAATATTTGAAATGCAAAGGATGGGAGCAGAAAACCCTGCCAGAGCAGCATCTGAACATTTAAATAAATTAGGCATAAAAGGCATTAAATATGTTGGAATGGTAGACGGAGAATCATATGTTATTTTTGACGATCAGGCAATAAAGATAATCAACAGTTACAATCAGAAAGTCAACAACGACAAAAAAGGCTCTATCTCTTGGGATGCAGAAGGCAAAGCAATTATAAACCTTTTTGAAGGTTCTGACCCCAGTACAGTAATTCATGAAGCAATCGGGCATTACTTTACAGAAAATCTCATGAAATACAGTGAGCTTCCTACAGCTACAGAACAGATGCGCAAAGACCGGCAGATCATGCTTGAGTATGCCGAGATAACCGAGAGCGAGTGGAACGAACTTAACAAGCCACATTCTCAACTTACCGAAGCCCAGATGGAAAAGAAAACAGCAGTGCATGAGCGTTGGGCTACAGCGGCAGAGCAATATATGATGCTGGGCAAAGCACCAAGTCCAGAATTGCGCGGGGCAATGAAGCGCTTTAAAGATTGGCTTTTAAACATCTACAAAACGGTTGATGAATTTGTTAAAAACCATAAATACGCAGTGGCGATTACTCCAGAGGTAAAGGCAGTATTTGACAGAATGCTTGCAAGCAGAGATGCCATAGAATCAATGGAACGTGTTGACGGTTATTTTGCTAAGATTCCTGACGTTATTACTGATAATATGAGCGAAGCGTCTAAGAAGCGGCTGCAAGATGTGATACTCAAAGCGCATGATAAGGCTGTTTCTTTGCTAACAAAAGAAAGTCTTGCTAACTTTACTGGTGAAAGAAAGCAGAAAATCGAAGAATACCGGGCAGAGGTTTTACCTGGAGTTAGGGAAGATTTAAGCCGGCAGCCGCTATACATGGCAGAACAAATGCTAGTCGAAGATTTTTCAAAACATAAGACTGGTAAAGCAGTTGGCAGGTATTACAATTCTTTGATTGCTAGAACACTGGACATTGAGGCAAAGCCGCTTACAGAAGCAGAAACACTTGAGGTAATGCAATTTGATACTATTGCAGAATTCAATGGATTCAAGAGCGGCGATGAGCTGGCGCAGGCATTATTAAGTGAACCATCTCTGAATCAGGCTGTAACAGAAAAAGCAAATGTGCTTGTTAATGAGCGATTCCCAGATATAATGGCTGAAAGAAAATCTGCAGAAGAAGCAGCAAGGGAAGCTTTATACAACGATGACAGTGGCCTTGTAATTGGCGTAGAGTACCAAATAATTGAAGATGCAGCTGCTGGTATTCTAGGACAGCAAAGAAGCACAGAAGCGATGTTATCACTCGCAAGAGCCAGAAGGCAGCAGGCGAGAGCTGCAGCTAAAGCTGAACTTGCCAGCATGAAGATGCAAGATGCAATTAATGTTCGCCGGTATATGGCCGCTGAACGGAAGGCGTTTGCTAAGTCTATTGAATATGCTGCGAAAAAAGATTTTCCAAAAGCTGCAGAGTACAAAAGGCAGCAGGCATTAAATAATGCATTGGTGCAAGAAAGCGCAGCTTTGAAAGCAAAACATGATACATGGAAACGTTATATCACGAGGCAGTTGAAAGCTAAAAAAGAAACATGGGGAACAGACCAACATTTTGTTCAAGCAGGAGCTTTGTTTGCTCGAATGGGATTACCCAAGCGGGGTTATGATCCGATGATGCGGACACAGACCCTTGCAGAGTATGTAGTTGAAATTAATACAGAAAGGGACGGCAATGCAGGAATTGCTTCTTGGCTTCTTGATGAATCTGTTGATCTCACCAACCCCTTAAAAACGCTGAATCCATATCAGTTTGAAGATGTTATTGATGCACTGAAAAACATTAAAGCTATTGGAAGATATGAAAATCAAGCTAGAATCGCAGACAGAGAAGAAACGCTTGCAGACTTAAAATCTAAAGTTTTAGATGCTACAAGTAAAATGAAAACTCGCTGGGAAGGTGGCCCTAATTCAAACAACAAGACTTCTGCCATTGCAGATTACTTTATTGAAATGACCAGTGCAGACAACTTCTTTGAAGAAGCTGACGGTTGGACACAAGGGAAATTTAGCGAAGTGTTTGCTGACGGTATTCAGGCAGCGGCAAATAAAGAAAGCCGGTACCTTTTTGAATATGAAAAAGCAATGTCCGATGCCATTTTGGAATTGGCTCCGACAAGGCAGGAGCGCAACGCCTTAGCGAGAGAATCATGGAATGAAGAATTGCAGGCCAATGTAACAAGATATAACTTGATTAAGATGCTTGCATATATGGGTACGGAAAGCAGTAGTAATAAGCTGTGTTCTACTGCTGATACAAGTACATACAAAGAATTTTTCAGTAATTCTTCTTTGTGGGTTGAAGGCGACCCCCAGCAGACCAGGGATAACTTGATTGAATTTCTAGGCAGGACGCTTACAGAAGCAGAGGTCAAATACACTCAAAAACTTGTCGATGCAAGTGGTAAGGCGTGGAATGAACTTGTTGAAGTTGAGCGAAGGACTAAAGGATTTGCCCCGCAAAAAGAAGAAGCCACACCAATATTATTAACGCTTGCAAACGGCAAGAAGGTAGCGTTTGCTGGTGGGTATTTACCATTAGTAAGATATTCTGATTCAGGTAGCAAGCCAATGTCTACGAACATTGTTACGCCTACAGATGGCTTTGTTCCGACAAATAATATTCGGACAATGAGCACAGTAGCAGGTTCAACAAAATCTCGTGACAATAGTGTTTATCCGCTTGATTTGCGCCCTGGTGCTGAAAGTTGGAATATAAGAGAAACAATCCATGATGTAGCATTTAGGGAAACTATTGATACATACAGGAAGTTGCTATCAGACAGCGAGGTTTATTCACAGCTCAAGCGCAAATTCGGCGTCAAAAGATTTAAAGTTTTATTGCAGTATGTAGAGAATGCAGCAAGGACAAATGACGGAGCAACAGAGGATATTACATCAACATTAAAGATTGTTAATTTGATGCGCCGCAAGTTGACTAACACTGTTATTCTCGGCAACCTAAAAATCTTGTCGCAGAATTATGGCAATCCAATGTTATACGGCAACAATGTAGAGGGCTTCGGGCACTCTGATGTTATTGGTGCATATGCGAAATTCTATAAAAATATCAATAGACAAGGTTGGTGGAGAGAGCAAACAGAATTTGCTTATCAAAAGTCAGCATGGATGCGTGAAAGGTCACAAAGCCCTGACTATACTCTTACTGTACTTCGAGAGGAACAAGGGCAGAAGGAAGGTTTTGCGAAGTTTGTTAATGATGTAAGTGTAGAGGCTATGGTTTTCACTGATAACATGACGGCCTTGCCGGTTTGGATTGAGGCCTATCATAAGAAAATAAATTCAGGAGCCAGCGAAGATATTGCAGTAAGATATGCTGACACTGTTGTCCGCAGAGGATTAGGGGCAACACGCCGTTATGATGTTGCGCCAGTTATGCGTGGCGGTCCGTGGGCAAAACTCTTTACAATGTTCCAAAGCTTTGCGAATGCACGTTATAACGAGGCTAGGCGAGAAGTTGGTATTGCACAGAGCCTATGGAGTAAGGGAGATAAGGAGAAAGCATTCAAGCGAGCACTCTCATACCTTATTGCAAAATACTTTGCGTTCACATTGATAAGCACAGCATTAGCCTTTGAAGATCCATTTGAAGAAGATGATAGAGATGGATACTTGAATTGGTTTAAAGAACTTCTTACTTATCCGACTACAATGCTTGGCCCTGTAGGTGGAGCTGCAAGTGCAATGATTTCGACAATGACAGGTATGTCAATGTATGGATACAGGCTCACACCAATTCAAAGCGTTCCGGAACAGGTACTTAGAATGGGTAGCAAGGTAAGATCAGTTGCAGAGGGCAAAGCTGATTCGGAAGAACTTATTGAACCAGCTGCAGGGCTTCTTGGACTTTATTTTGAAGTACCAAACCAGGTTAATAAGATAGTCTTTAATGCCTATGATATTTTACATAACGACATGACCCCGCGCCTGAGTGATGTTATAAGGCGTCGTCCAAAGAAAGAGCGTGGCGAATAAAAATAACCCCCTCGAAATTGAGGGGGTTAAAAACTATCAACAACTAATCCGCAAGGGACGAAGATTCATTTGGAATGAATACCCCATGTTGGATAAATCATTGAGGGTTTATTCTTCTTGTAGGGGATCTTCTCCATATTCGTTTGGACCAATAATGCCCTGTTTGAATAATAGATACAACAAAAATAAAATGTAAACCAATGAAATTTTTGCTGAAATAAACATCGCTACTGTCCATTTACCACTTCGCCCAATATCGTGGAAGCGTCTATTTATGTTAGCATATAAAAACCAAACTCCGCCCCACAGAACAGCTATTAATGGTATATAGAAAAAGAAATTTATTTTATCATATGTATGAGTGCTGATAGGTTCATAAAAAAACCAAATAACAGCTAAAACAACAATGTACGCGGCGGCAGCTCTCAGGGCAAACTGCTTTCTGTTTATACGACCTGAAAAAGAAAAATATTTCTGGTAGATGTTTCTCACAACAAACCTTCCTTCTTAGCAATATTATAAAGCAGGCAATAAGACTAATTAATGTTTGTGATAAGTTCCTGTTCTTCTGTCCCAGTGACCGCCATTAGAATCGGTTCTACCAGGATGTGCGAAAACTGTAGCTGTTAAAGATAAAACAAATGTAAAAATTAAAAGTAAAGCGGTTACTTTTTTCATAGACAACACTTCTTTCATATGAACATTATGCCTGCTTTTCACAATTATATCACAAATAAACACAATGCAAAATACTTTTTAAAGCAAAGGAGTGACAAAATGAGCGTAACCACAAGAGCAACAAAGGTAAGCTATGAGTACAAGCAAGGGACAGCATATTCATTGCCGTTTGAGTATCAATCCCCCAGCGATGTAAAGGCTAGTTACATCGACAGCGTTGGCAGCGAGGTGAGCCTTGATTACAATGCCGATTATACTGTTAGTGGCAGTACTGTAAAAGTAACAGCAGTGTTACCGGATGGCGTAACAATTACGTTTGCAAGACAAACAGAAATAACCCAGCAAATGGAATTGCCACCACAGACAATTACTAAGGCTATTGAAACTGCTATCGATCGGAATACATTGTGCATTCAAGAGCTGGAGACAATTACTACAGATCTCGGCGAAAAACTCGAATCAGACATTACACAGATGGCGGGGAAGGTTGATACAGCATTAAGCGAGGTTGAAGGTATAACTTCTGCTGCAGTTGATGAAATGAATGGCATTAAAGATGAAACACTGGAGATAGCACAAAACGTCAATGTGTTTGTACCGAGTGTGACGGAAAATATTCTTTCTTGGACAAATAAAGCTGGGCTTCCTAATCCTGACCCAGTGAATATTAAAGGCGAACAAGGGAAACACGGTACAGATGGTGCCAACGGCAAAGATGGTGCAGCTGCTACAGTCGCAATAGGAACCGTAACAACAGGAGAGCCGGGAACTACAGCAAGCGTGACCAACGTCGGAACAGATACCGCAGCCGTGCTTGATATAACAATACCCAGAGGTGACAAAGGCACAGACGGCACAGGAGCAGGTGATGTAGTCGCTGCTGCCGATAACACTTTTACAGCTACAAATACCTTTGAAGGTATGTTAAAAACCACTTGCGATATGCAGGCGGTCGGCGCATTGCCAACAGTCTTACAACGAGGGGACTCAAATATTCAGACCTATACCCTTAATGACGGTTTGAACCGAAGTGTAGTATTTAGAGACACTGGTGATATGTTTGGATATGCCAAAACGTTTATTATTTCTGTTTCTCGGTCAGGCGGAACTGGCACGTTCAGTATTGGTTCTAACAATGGCATTGGAGCTAATACTCCCACAGTTTACATGATGGATGGTGCATTGCCTGATATTGATGATGGCGAAGTATTGAAAATCGCTATGGAAGTGAATGAGCCTGCGAATGCTATCTTTATCTATATCCTTGGAAAGGTGGCGTTGTAATGTTGTCTAATAAGCTTCTGTTGGCTGCTGGTGGCCGCCGTCCAACCAAAACATGGGCAGGTAACGTAATATGCCAACTATCCCAAATGGATCAAAATGACATAACATTTTTCTACGGCTCTTGGTTCTCGCCTTGGATTTCAGGGGGATTCGGCATGCTAGCACCGCCCCTAGAAATAGCAAAGGCAGACACGCAAATAGCAGGTATATCTATAACTGTCGACGCAAATACTATGTTAATGAACCAATGTTACATATGGTTTGACGACTACATAATATCGGCGGGACACGGTATTGAGTTTGAGGCCTTAAATAAAATAACGATCCACAGCACTACAGGGGGCGAACCGTTTACGATATCTGATGTTCAGTCCTGCTGGGATAATACAAATATGTGCTATAACCTTTTCAGCGAAGACTTGGCTAATTGGGGTTATGCGAACCTTACGGCAGAAACATATTTAGAATTCACTTTAGAATTGGAGTGGTACGAATGATACAGAAGGTTATCAAATATAAATACGAAGGAAATACATATGACAGCTTTGCGCAGTTAAAACAGGCGTATCCTTATATCAGCTTTCCGGTCGGAGCAGATGCTGATGTTCTTTCGACTTTAGGGATTGAAAAGGTCGAAAAATACCCACCGCTGGAACGCTGTAAGGAAGTGCTTATTAATGCCGCTAAACTGCGTAGGGATACCGCAGAGGTCGCCCCTGTTGAGTACAAGGGCAATACCTATGACTTTGACACAAAAAGCCGTGACAGGCTAGATATTGCGTTAAAAGCATTGACAGTGCAGGGCGAAGGCGCAACAATCGGTTGGGCAATGGCAGACAACTCAACAGCTATAATTACCGCCGCTGATATTATGGGTGTTTTTGTAACCAGCGCAGTCAGAAGTAATGCGTTGCACGAGCGGTATCGAAAACAAAAAGCAGCAATCGAAAAAGCTGAAAGCGCAGAAGAATTAAATACAATTGAGTTG
>ENA-OPCM01000262-OPCM01000262.1-human-gut-metagenome-genome-assembly--contig:-NODE-262-length-41034-cov-18.843554_pt1 | contig 41034 bp, 76 predicted proteins | sample MGYA00241252_ERZ501484 | MGnify/ENA primary metagenome ERZ501484 (study PRJEB25962, sample SAMEA2042583) | human gut metagenome | biome: human gut; feature: human-associated habitat; material: faeces...
GGTGCTAACGGCCTGCTCTGCAAGATTTTCCTGCTGTCCGGCTACGAGATTGGCTTCACGACCAGCGATAACTCCTACTTCCCGGTAGACGGTGCGAAGCTGTCCTACTTCGAGGCCGGAACCGGTTCGTCTGCGCTGAACAAGCGCATTGCGTACTGGAACGGCTCGGCCGACTACTGGTGGCTCCGCTCCCCGGTCACCTGCAGCACCAGCTTGGTGTGGCTCGTCAACTACGACGGCGTCTGCGAGACCAACAAAGCATCCAACTCAGCTGGCATCCGCCCCGCGCTCATTCTTCCGCCCGACATGGAAGTCGACAGCTCCGGCAATGTCACGCCACCCCCTCCCGCTACACACAAGACCCTCGTCAATGGCACAGCCTATGAAATTAAGGGCGGCAAGTGCATGGTCAACGGCACGGTGTACAACATCCTCAAGGGCAGGACGCTCATCGGCGGGACAGGGTATGATATCAACTTTGAGCCGGATGTGAGCTTGACGTGGTACTTCAATCAGACACTTTCAATCCCTGTTTCTACTACGTCAACCACGTTTAGCACACGCGCACACTACGAAGGAGACTCCAAAACAATTACAGGAATCCAAATAATAAACAGGGGGGACAATCCCAACATGTCATATTTGGGAAGCGGTTTTGCCTCCACTGCATGGGACCAGCGTCGCGGGTGGCGCGACACAGCATACCGCACCATTACTTTCGACGAAGCCCCCTCGGGCGATCTTCTGGCGTGGCTGCAAGAGAACGCCACGCCGCAATAGAAAGGAGCACACATGAGTATCCACATCAAAGTCAACAACACGGAATATCCCGCAGCGGTCAGCGGTGCGAACAACGACCGCAACTGGAACGGCCGCGATACCAAGACCATCACGCTCACCATGACCCACGATGCCGTGGCGGCGCTGCTGCCTGACAACACCCCGTGGAGCATCGTCCAGCGCGAGATGGTGGACGTGCTGGACGAGCAGGGCAAGCCCACGGGCGAGACCAAAGAGGTCGTCAACGAGTACGACAACAGCGAGTATAGCCTTGCGGGTGATATCACTGACCACCGCGACGGCACGGTATCTATCAAGATGGGCAAGCCTACGGAATCCGAGCTTTCGGAGGCGACCGTCACGGCGCTGGTCGGTCAGAGCATCACGCCGCAGCGCGCGGCAAGGCTGCGACCGATGATCGAGCAGGCCAGCGCGTCGCTCTCTGACGGCGAGGCGGCGAAGTCGCCCGAGCTGTTCCCGCGCTGGGCGGATCACATCGGCGAGACCGTCAAGCCCGGCGACCGCCGCAGCGATATGGACGAAAGCGGCGTGCTGCACGTCTACCGCGTCAACAAAGGTCAGGGCCACACCACGCAAGAGAACTGGCCGCCGCATAAAACTTCTGCACTGTGGACTATCATTGACATCGAGCATGCTGGTACTCAAGATGACCCGATTCCGGCCGCTCGTGGTATGGAGTACACTTACGGTCTTTACTACAAAGACCCTGAGGACACTAAGCTGTACCTGTGCGAGCGCGTGGGAGAGGCAGCGGGCGGGAAGATCGTCTTGCAGTATTTGCCGCACGAGTTGGTAGGACAGTATTTCACGGCGGTCTAAGGCTGCAGAAAGGGAGCGGGATATGGATAATGCAAAGCACTACGATGATGCAGAGATCGCGCTGATCGAAAGTCGGTGCAAGAGCAATACGCATCGAATCAATGAGTTGCAGGAGCACCAAACGGCGCTTGACAGGCTGGCAACGTCTGTCGAAGTGTTGGCTACCAAGCAGGAAACCGTCGAGGGCGACGTCAAGGAGATCAAAGAGGACGTGAAAGCCATCACGGGCAAGGCGGGGAAACGCTGGGACAGTCTGGTCGACAAGGCTCTCGCGGCGCTGGCGGGCGCTTTTATCGCGTGGCTGCTGAGTGGGGCGGTCGGATGAAGCACCTTATCAAAAAGGCGTCAAAATTGCGAACGAGGAACATCATTTTGATTATCGTTGGCATTTTCATCGCCGCTTTTGTGATCTACACGGTCATCTTTTACAGCATCAAAGGGTGGCAGTGGGACAACCTCTTCCCGTACCTGCTGGGTACGGGCGGCATCATTGAAGCCTTTACTGGGCTGTTGACACTGGTAGAAATTATCGTTGGACGGAAACGAAAGGAGAAGAACAATGAAATTTGAACTGAATAACAAGGTGTACGATGTGCTCAAGTGGCTCGTGCTCATCGTACTGCCCGCCTGCTCCGGCCTCTACGCCGCCCTCGCGGGTGTGTGGGGGTGGGGGTACACCGAGCAGGTCACGACCACCATCAGCGCCGTGGCGCTGTTTATCGGCGCGCTCATCGGCGTGTCGACGTCCAGCTACAACAAAAGCAAGGACGAGGACGGCAAGGGTGACAGCGATGTATCACAGTAGGGACATTGCTGACCTGCGGGCGGACGTGCGCGCAAACTGTGTCATTTTCCTCAACCTCTGCAAGGAGGCAGGGCTTCCGGTGCTTGTGACCGAGACAGTACGAGATGACGAGTACCAGCGCTATCTTGCCGCAAATGGCTACGCGGCAAAGACCGCGACGCGCCCGACGTTTCACGGCGTCAAAGCTGGGCTGGCGTTCGACATCTGCAAAAACGTCAAGGGGCATGAGTACGACGATCCGTCGTTCTTCACCCGCTGCGGGCAGATCGGCAAGCAGGTCGGCTTTTCGTGGGGCGGCGACTGGAAGAAATTCCCCGACCGCCCGCATTTCCAGTGGGACAACCATCTCAAACACACAGGAAGCATGATTTTGGCGGGCAAGTATCCGCCGGAAATGGAGGAGTACATGGATCAGGCAACGTTTAACAAGATGATGGACAACTATTTGGCGCAGCTCGGCACGAAGCCTGTGGCAACTTGGGCAAAGGCGGACTGGGACAAGGCTGCGGCTGCGAACATCACGGACGGCAGCGCACCGCAGAGACTTATCACGCGGCAGGAAGCCGTGACGATGATCCAGAGAGCGACAAAATAACGGTGTCCGATTTGGGCACAGGAAGGAGCGGGCGGCGAAAGCCCACGCGCAAGCGCCTCTGCAAGCCCTACACGGGCATGGACAGTCAGCACAGGTCAATCCGCGCGCAATTATCCTCTATGGCCCCCAAGCGGGCCGTGGCGTATATCTTATCCTTCGAGCTGCCGCAGGACGAGGCGGCGTGCATTATCGAGTGCGACGTGCGGCGCAAGAGCTACGCGCAAGTGTGTGCAGCGCTGCACCTGTCGCCGGAGTCCGTCAACCGCTGCCGCAGGCGGGCATATCAAAAAATAGCAGATGGACAAAGAGAGCACCGAGGTTAATCGGTGCTCTCTTTTTGTTTTTCCTCGTTGCGGTGCCTTTCCAGGTATTCTCTGGCACATTCCGCGAGGTAACTGCATTTCCATCCTTCGGCGGTATTCAGGCCGCAATTCCCGCAGCCACGGCATTTTTCAAATTCTTCAAGGATCGCTTCCGCTTGGGTTTTGCTTGCGATAAAAAAGCTGCTCATTTGCTCCGCTCCCTTGTTATAACAAAGATTTTGCATCTACGCCGAGCACGTCGGCAATGGCAATCAGGTTTCTGGCCGTCAAATTCCCGGCGTCGGATTCTCCCAGCTCCACTCGCTGGATTTGGCGGATATTCACGCCGGATTTCTCGGCGAGGTTGGCTTGCGTCATCTCGGCCATGCGGCGCGACCATTCTAATTTTGATATCGCGCGGTTGTGGCAGTCGCGTCCGCAGTTGACCAAGGAGCAGGCGGTGCAATCTCCGTCTTCTCGCTGGCAGTCTGCATATTTCCTACGCATCGGTTGCCTCCCCTCAGAGTTTGATTTCCGGCGCGTAGTAAAGCACCTCGTACTCCCGGTATTTCACGCCGACGGGTTTCCTGACAATGGCGGTCGTTTCTTCTCCGGTTGCCCGCTTGGTGAGCGCGTAGCCGTAAAAATAACCGTCTTCCACGAAGTTTTTGCCGGGGGCCTGTTCCAATTTCCGGATCAATTCCTCTTTCTCCATTGTTCTTTCCTCCTTATTTTAAATAGCGATTGGTCTGGGAAACCACGGCCATGCCAACCTTGTCCGGGGTGTCGTTAAAATTCACGAAGCGAAGTACGTCAATCAGCTTGCCGGCATATTCTACGGAGTTAATGCGGCCGATCTGGAAGTCAATTCCCTTGTTCCACATTTCGATGTTTGCTTTACCGGGGTCACTGGGGTTCTCTCTCATCCACTCTAATGCGGCGATGGACTTCGCTTTCAGTTCTTCAGCCCACGCAATCTGCTTCTCAGTACCCTTCATAATTCGCTCCTCCTTGGGTTTCCCCTCTCTTTATGCTCTTATTATACGCTAATATTAGCGTAATGTCAAGAGCCTTTTTGAAATATTTTTTGGCCAAATAATGACCAAACGATGACCATTTGCAGGGCGCGATCCACGGTATGATTGAGGCAACAAAAGGAGGTGCGCGCATGGACCAGTTTGCAATCGCCGGATACAGCGGCGGAAACTGCATGATGTGTGTTATCGACAACGGCGATATTTTCCAGACCGACTATTTCGGCAACCGCCAGCAGCTCATTGGGAAGACGGCTGCCGCCTACGCAGAGCTGGAAGGCACGACGCAGCAGTATTACGACAAGCTCGTTGAGCTCGGCGTCATCACGCCGCCAAAAACGCAGGAGCAGCTGATGAGCGAGATGCAGTCGGCCATGAGCGACATGGCCGAGGTCATCAAGGGCCTCTCGGACCAAGTAAAGGAGCTGAAAGAGAATGGATCTCAAGCAGATCATAGCGGCAGCGTCGAGAATGTTCCCCTCCGCAGACCTGCAAGGCGCGGCAACGAAAGCGGAGCAGGCGATCAGCGGGACGGCTGACACGCTGGAGGGCGTGCAGAGCGCGGCGCGCAGGCTCGGCATTGATCCAGGCATTGCCGACAGCCTATATTCGCGCTACGGGCGCACAATGCAGGCGAAGGCCCTGTGCGGGCTTCTCGGCACGACACCAGAGGCTTTGCGCTCCGATGCTAACAAGATACTCGGTGGCGCACAGAACGCCTCACAGCCCCCGCAGAATGGCAAGACGGGGCATTCAACCAAATTCCCCCGGCTGAAATAGCCGTTGGAATAATTTTTGAGGAAAGGAGAATGCACTATGAATAACGATCAGAGCACCGGCATGAGCTGGCTCGCGGTACTGTTTATCATCATCGTCATCGCGGCGCTGTTTGGCGGTTTTGGCAACGGCTTTGGCTTTGGACGCGGCAATATGCCGTATCCCGTCAATGACACCGGCTGCAACCGCGTGAGCAACTGCGAGGTCGAAAAGCAGGGGATCATCGACACGTCCCGCACGCAGTATCTCATCGAGCAGCAGAGCAACGACACGCGCATGGCAATCAACGCCAGCACTGAGGCGATCACCAGTCAGGCCAGCCGCATCTACGAGCAGCGCCTGCAGGAGACCATCTTCGACCTCAAGATGGAGAACCAGAACCTCAAGAACGGCATCTTCACCAAGGAGCAGACAGACGCCCTGGCGGCGAAGATCTCCGATTGCTGCTGCGGTTTCAACCGCCGTCTGGATGCGATCGAGGGCCGCATGCTGACCAAGCCCGCACTGTACGGCGTGGCTTCGACCTGCGCAGGCCAGATCATCCCCGCGTCTTGCGGCTGCAACGGCAACGTCAACCTTTAAGACCATATTCCCCGCTCGGGGGACATGGGAGGCCCCTATGGCCGGGTAACAGGCGGGGCTATAGCCCCGCCATTTTTATGGAAGGAGAATAAAAAATGTCTTGTAAATCCGCTCTTTACGCTGCCATGCAGACGCCCACCGCAGTCGCGGTCGACGGCGTCATCCCTCTTGGCAGCCTTATCCGCCGCTACGGCTGTGACGTGGCGCTCAACGGCAACGCTGTCAACATCACCGGTGCCGGTTACTACGATGTCGACGCCTCGGTCACCGTCACGCCTGCCGCTGCCGGAACCGTCACCGTTACACTCTACAAGGACGGCGTCGCCGTCCCCGGCGCGACCGCCTCGGCGACTGCCGCCGCCAACGGCACGGTCGATCTCAGCATTCCGGCGCTTGTGCGTCAGGTCTGCTGCGCGGAAGGGTCCGCTCTGACGCTGGTACTCACCGGTGCCGCTGCTACGGTCAATAATGTGGCGCTGCGCGTGCAGCGGATCTGAGAGGTGCGCGATGGTGCAGCTCTTGATCGGGATGCTGCTTGGCGCGATGGTGGCCACGCCCACAGGGCGCAGCATCGGCAACCAGATCGGCGACGCGGCGATCGCTGAGATCAAAAAGGCAATACCAAAGCCGACTGCAGAAAGCGAGGAAAAGAATGGAACTCATTGAAAAACTGTCGGCGATGGTCGACGAGGAAATCGAGGACGCGACGAAGTACGCAAAATGCGCAGTCAAGTACAAGGACGAGCGTCCGGCGCTGGCGAAGACGTTTTACGATCTTTCCGGCGAGGAAATGCGGCACATGACCATGCTGCATGCAGAGGTCGAGGCCGTGATCCAGAAGTACCGGCAGGAGAAAGGCGAGCCGCCAGAGGGCATGAAGTCCCTTTACAATTATCTGCATGAGAAGCAGATCGAAAGAGCGGCCGACGTCAGACGCCTGCAAGATATGTATCGCGGCGCATAACTGTGTTCGCGACTGTGTTCATGCAACTGGTTATAACTGGTTGTAACTGTCAGTAACGAGACGTTCGGAAAACACAAAAAAGCCTTGGTATCACTGGTTTTTCCAGTAATACCGAGGCTTTTTGCTTTGGCGCAGCAGGAGAGATTCGAACTCTCGGTACGCTTTTGGCGTACACACGATTTCCAGTCGTGCTCGTTATGACCGCTTCGATACTGCTGCGTATCGGTGCGCTCGACAGCAAAAATGATTATACCAAAAATCACAGCAAAGTCATGCGCAAACTCGAAAAATGAGAATACCCCCGTCGTAAGGCGTGGGATTCTTTTGGGCATAATTTACCTTTGGGAACACGAAGGTCAAATATGCCTAACGTGGCGTTACAAAAAACGCGCCGTCGTCATCTGCATCAATTCTCCGGATGAAGCGCGTCCAGAATTCCTTTTTTTCTTCTCGCAAGTATGTATCATATTCCGCCAGCCCATTTCGCAGCGCATCAAGGTTTGTCTTCGGCTTTTCCTCTACCGCTTCAAGGGATTTCTTTAATGTGGTGTACTCTTTCTTGTATTCGTCCAACTCAATCAAGTCGTTAAGATAAAGCGTTTTCAGCTTATCCATTTTCTTTCGTATCGCGTCCGCGCTTTGCGTGGGCTTTTTTTCTGCCTTTTTATAATAGCGATTGTTTCGCTCGGCAATTCCTTCAAGCTCATGCAATAAATAAGCTTCCAGCGCATCTTCGCGAATCCTCTTTTTGTGCTGGCACGCGGAGGTGTCAAGCATTCGCGTCCGGCATCGGTAGTAGGTATAGATCTGCTTTGCCGTTTCCGACTGCATCGTTTTCCCACACTCTTTGCAATGCAACAAGCCGGAGAACAGATAAACGCGATCTGTCTCAATTCCTGCGCAGCGCTGCGACCGCTGGCGGAGAATATCATTTACAATGTCAAAATCCTGCTTGCTCACCAGAGCGGGACAGGCATTCTCGATGCCGTACACCTCGCCGATATAAAGCCGGTTCCGGAAATAGTTTACATATTTGGTATACGCCCTGTCAATGCCCCACGTCTCAAGCATATAGCGCTTTACGCCAAGCACGCTTTGCAGCCTGATATACGCCGCAAACATATCTCGCGCGGCATCTGCCGTGCCGTTATCGATCTGGTATTGCCTGCCCTTGATGATATACCCTAAAGGGGCTTTTGACCCTGCCGGTTGGCCTTTTGCGCGTTTGCCGTCGTTGATAAATTTGATTCGCTCGCTTGTGCGGTCGGCTTCGTCCTGCGCGACGGAAAGCATGATGTTGACCTTTAATCGCCCGGACGCAGTGCGCGTTTCGTAGTCCTCTTCCGTCGCTTGCCATGTCACGCCGTACTGGTCAAGCCGCGTCTGCACGTCGTAGTACCCGGCGACATTGCGGAACCATCGATCAAGCTTGATAAACAAAATCGTGTCGACCTTCCCCGCCTTGCAATCATCCAGCAGCCGCAGGAGCGCGGGGCGCTTTTTGTACGGTTTTCTAGCGGAAATTCCCGCGTCCTCGTATATGCCTGCCACGGTCATTTTATTCGCTTTTGCATATCTTATCAGCGCGTCCCGTTGCTCTTGTAATGACAGGCCATGCCGCGCCTGCTCCTCGCTCGAGACGCGGATATACAATGCCACTCTCATAAAATCCCACTCCAATCAATGTACAAACACCACGCGGCCAGCAGAACGATAATGGCAAACATTATAGCAATCACGACGTTTCGGATACGCACTCCACGCCGCATGATCTCAATCATGTCTGCTTTTGCATCAACATGGCGTTCCAGCTCATCATTCCGCGCTTGCAAAGTTTCCTCGGTCGGCGTCAAGTGTTCGGAAATTCCGAACACCTCATCAAGGGATATCCCAAGCGCTTTGCAGATCGGCGCGACGGTGTAGATCGACGGAGATTTAGAAAACTTGGAAAAGAAGTTCTGCACGGTGGACAGCGGCACGCCGGAAGCGTCGGAAATGTCTTGATAGGTCAGTTTCAATTCTTCTTTACGGATTCTGCACACTTCTTGAATGTTCATTTACGTCACCTTAATCTTTTTCGATTTTCGCGCCGCGAAGTTGCAAGATGAGGACTTGTCGAACCACGTCGAGCGCTGTCTTATTGCAATGTTTCGGTGTTGAATTGCCAAGGTAAAGCGGAGTATGGTCAAAACAAGCAGCGGCGACCGCTTCCCGCTGGCTGCAAAAAGGCACTGCCGTTTGTTGCAGAGGGCGGCAGTGCCTTTAGTTACTTATTGCTTCTCAAGTTTTACAGTCTGCGTAACTCCCATAGCAGACACTTCGTAACTGATTACGCCGCCCTGATAGGTAAACGTCTTGGTGTCATCGCCGCTGGCGAGAATTGCCATATCGGTCTGGTCTTTATCATTTTCCGATTCCCAGGTGTACGGCTCATCCGCCGTGGTAGGGGCATCGAAAGAACCGGCCCAATAGAGGGCTTTTGTGTCTCCGTTATCAGATACCCAATACACCTCAATGGCATCTCCGGCAATAGTAGCGGCCTGCCATGCGTCCTCTGCATCGCTGTTTGTCTGCTTCCATTCTCCAACGAGATCGGGCGGAGTTCCCGGCTCGTTTTCGGGCTCGGACTGATTTGGTTTCCCGCAGGCGGTTAACATGCCGAGCGCGAGAACCGAAGACAGCGCGATAAGCAAAAACTTTTTCATTTCAACTCTCCATTTTCTTATATTTTCGACTGCACAAAGTGCAATAATCGACATATAGCCCCGTTACTATAATTATTTGGAGGGACACAAAATGTTGCGCGAAGAAGAAAACCATGCTATTCTTATTAGAGAGCGCCTAAAATCTGAGGTGCTATCACTTACTGACAGTCAGGTGGAATATGTTTTATGGAGGTTGGAATGTTTATTGCAAGAAGAGAATTAAATGATCTGCGGGAAGAAAACCGCAAACTTAAAGAACAACTTGCGGCAGAGCAAGAGAAGACGCGCCGATCTGCCATTATTGATAAGGCTGCTCTCCCACAGTGCAAAAGCCTTGCTTGCGCTGGATGCAAGTATGTTGTAGGACGGTACACCATTAGGAATGGATATTATATCCTTGGATGCGGGAAAGATAATCCTTGCAAAGAGTATGAACCGAGCGAGCTAACAGCAGAAAAGGTTAAATCTATCCGAGAAGCGCTGCTACAGCAATGGCAGTCGTAATAGCGTAAGGAATCCAGAACATAAAAAGCTCTTTCCGCTGTTTCTCAATATAATCCCGACCGGCTAAAGTGATGCGAACAAATTCTGTTGCATCAACGCTTCCTCCCGCGCCGTCTGCGGTTCCGCCCTCATCAAATATCGTTACCATCTTATCCATTTTAAGATAAGTAACATACTTGTTGGGCTGGTTAGGTTTAATCGGTTTGGAATCGTCTTTTTTAGTCAGCTGGTTTATTTCGTCCATACTGATTGATTCAGAATTATATAGTTTTTTCAAAATTTTATAAGCGGTCTTTTCCATACGTCACTTATTTTCCTTTGCCCATTCCACGACACCTAAAAGTTTGGTGCATTGTTCATCGGTCAAATTCGCAATAGCGTCATATAGTTTTTGCCGCGCTGCGCTTAAGCCCTCGCCCTCTGTGGCGGGGGCTTTTTTTGCGTTTTCTGCGTTTTTATTTGACGTGGGGACAACATCATCGTCACGCATTATGTCCTCAACGGACACGCCCAACTCAGAGCATACTGCGTTTAAGTTGGAATAGTTGGGGACTCTCCCATTTTTCCCCCATTTTCCAATAGTCCCATTTCCGAGCCCGAGTTTGGTTTCCAATGCAAATAAAGTTGTCTTTTGAGCTTTGCAAACTGCTTTTATTTTATCTGCAATAATCATAATAGTATTTAGACAAAAATCCGAAAAACTTCTTGACAATTAGACTTAAGTCTGATACACTTAGACTTGTGGAGGGTACAGAAAAGCAAGCCCCTCACAAGACGGACTATAGAAAAAGCCTAATTTGTAACTGCACATTCATTTTAGACCATTTTCTAATAGTTTGTCAATAGGCGAGTAGCATTTAGTCGAAATTTTCTATGCTACGCCATAGAAAATTCGCATTGTCTTTGACAATGCGAATGAGTGTGAAAGGAGGATCGAGAGTGATTTATGAGAACGTCAAGCGCCTTTGCGATGAGCGAAATATCAGCATTTGGGCGCTTGAGAGAGCGTGCGGCATCGCAAATGGCGCGATTGGGAAGTGGAATGGCAAGAGCGCCGCTCCGCGTGTCGATACGCTTTCTGCCATTGCCGACTACTTTGGCGTTACCGTGGACGCGCTGCTGAAATCCAGCGATGGGCAGTAAAAAATGCCCCGCCCAATGTTGCAGCATCGAGCGGGGCGGGTGGGACAAATCTCACCACAAGATATTGTGTCCGTGCTTATTGTAGCACGGAGGGAAGGAAAAGGCAATGAGAAAAAAGCCAGAGTACAAAATCATTTGGGTCACGCCCCCAGACCCTGAAAAGCTGGGGACGATCATGGGCGAGATTTACGCACGCGGTCACGGCCTTGAGTTTGTCGGCCTTGTGCCGAACGAAAAGAAGGGAGAAAAGCATGGCTGATACGTTGTTTTTTGGCGGCATCGCCGCTGCGGTGATTGCGCTCAACGACTGCGACTTCAAGACGGGGCTTGCCGTTATCGGTGCGTGCGCGGTGTGTAAGGTGCTGTATGAGCTACTGCCGTTCCTCGACAGGGGGTGCAGACGGTGAAATGCGAGCTGTACCATGACAACTTCCAGAATTTTAAGAAATACGGAATCCCAAAGGCGCAGCTCGTGATCGCGGACATTCCCTACAACATCGGCGCTGATGCTTACGGGAGCAACCCGACGTGGTACATCGGCGGCGACAACAAAAACGGCGAGAGCAAAAAGGCAAAGAGCAGCTTTTTCAACTCTGATGGCTATTTCAAGATCGCTGAATATATGCACTTCTGCAACCGCCTTTTGAAGAAAGAACCGAAGGAGAAAGGGCAAGCCCCGGCAATGCTTGTTTTCTGCGCGTTCGACCAGATGCAGACCGTTATGGAGTACGGGAAGCAGTACGGATTTAAGAACAGCTACCCGATGTTTTTCTGCAAAAACTATTCCGCGCAGGTGCTTAAAGCCAATATGCGAGTAGTAGGTGCGACGGAGTTTGCGGTAGTGCTTTACCGTGACAAGCTCCCGAAATTTAACAACGGGCGCGAGATCGGCGAAGATGGGAAGCCGATTCGCGGCACTGGGAAGATGGTTTTTGACTGGCAGAAGTGGGAACGCGACGGGAAGGACATTCCCAAAATCCACCCCACGCAGAAGCCGGTGAACGTGTTGAAACGGCTGATTGAAGTTTTCACGGATCCCGGCGACGTTGTGATTGACCCATGCGCGGGAAGCGCGACCACCCTCCGCGCGGCGTATGAACTGGGGCGAAATGCTTACGGGTTTGAGATCGACAGGAATTTCTACAAGGCGGCGCAAGAAGAAATGCTCGCCCCGCTGTTTGAGAAGCCCACACAAATCACGATGGAAGAGGTGACATGATGAGAAGGCACGACAAGCGAACGAGAGAACAGCGCAAGGCCGACGAATCGGCACTGTTTGCTGCCGGATGCTTTGGATTAACGTTGATCCTCATCGGCATTGCGTTACTGCTTACCGGCTGCTCGCTGGTTTTGCTGAGTGTTGATGCGAAAGACGTTGATGAGCCGGAAGCGCCTGTTGTCGAAGAGTATGACCCAGCGTGGGACATTCCTGCGACCGAAAGCGCGGTGTGCAACGACGTGTTTCTTGGAGAGTTTACGCTGACGGCCTATTGCCCCGGGCGCTGCTGCTGCGGCAAGTGGGCAAGCGGCTACACCGCGACCGGCACGCTGGCGACCGAAGGACGCACGATCGCGGTCGACCCCAAGGTGATCCCCTACGGCACGCACGTCCTGCTGATCTGGCCGGACGGCACGCAGCACAGCTACATCTCGGAGGATTGCGGCGGCGGCGTAAACGGCAACCACATCGACGTGTTTTTCAACGACCATCAGGCGGCGCGCGTCTTCGGCGTGCAGAGCGCAATGGTGTATTTGGAGGCGGAGGAATGATGCACTGCGAATCGTGCGGCGCGGATTTCCGAGAGCCAGCTCTTTATGCATACCGCGAAAATATGGACGATGAGAACTGGACGATTACCACTCAAACCGTGTGCCCTTATTGTGGCACAGACAATATTACGGAGGTAAAAGATGAATCTTTATCAGATTGATTCCGCGCTTGCGGAATGTGTAGATGCCGAGACCGGTGAAATCCTTGACGTTGAAAAGCTCTTGGAGCTGAACATGGCAAGAGAGCAGAAGATCGAGAACATTGCGCTTTGGATTAAAAACGACGTCGCCGAAGCAAAGGCGATCCGCGAAGAAGAGAAGACCCTTGCGGCGCGCAGACAGGCTTTAGAGCGCGCGGCAGAGAGCAAGAAAAAATATCTTGATTCTGTGCTGAACGGCGAGAAGTTTTCCACCCCCCGATGCTCCATCAGCTACCGCAAGACCACGAGCGTTGAGGTCTCCGACATGGGCGCGGTGGTGGCGTGGATGCTCGCCAATGGTCACGACGGCGAGGTTACTTACAACGCCCCCACGGTGAGCAAGACCGACCTTGCCCCGCTGCTGAAAAGCGGCGCCGAAATCGACGGTGCAACGCTCGTGCAGGGCATGAGCATGGGGGTGAAGTGATGGAGTACAACTTTGGCGAGAACGTAGAGGAATACAGCCAAAAGCAGGGGAAGAAAATCCCAGTTTGGCAATCCGACAAGTACAAAGAGAGCAAGAAAAAGGCTTGCGAGATCATCGAAAGCGGGAAGTATGGACTTTCCCCCGCAGATTTTTGGATTCTGATGAACGAGACGAAAAGCGGCAAGATGGGTTATACAGGTCTGATTATCTCTCACAACGGCTGCTTGAAAATCAACGACAAATTGGAAAAGCCGTTTAATCCGATGTCCGTTACCGAAGATAAGTGCGGATACGGCGGCGCGCTGGTTTTTACCTATTGCGATAAAGACCAGGGATTATATGAGGTTGGCGAAGTCACACAGAAAAACTGCAAGAACGATTATCCGTATGCGATGGCGTTTAAGCGTATGTTTGACCGCGTTGTGCTGAAACTTTCCAAGCTCGCTTATTCCGGCATTTACAGCGAAGCGGAGAGTGATTCGTTCCGCGACCCGGTTGATGATACCAGGACCCCGAGCAATGGAAAATTAGAAAAACCGCCTAAGCAGGATAAGAAGCCGAGTAAGGAAGAGATGGCCGCATTTAACGCGCAGTACAAGCGAGAGGTCAAGAAAAATACTTGCAAGGACTGCGGAATGCCTATCTACCCGGTGACGCACGGCGGCAAGTTATATTCCGTTGCCGAGATTGCGGAGAACGCGATAAATACCTATAAAGCGCCGCTCTGTTGGTCGTGCATGATGGCGAGGAGAAAAGCGAATGAAAGCCCGACTTCATGATTTATCCCTTGCGCGCGATGGTAGGTATTTACTCACCATCGCTACGCGGGAGAACGTCGGCACACTGTACGACGAGCTGCACGAGGTAGACGTTGACGTGACCGTCAAAAAGCACCGTGAAAAACGAAGCCTCGATGCCAATGCTTACTCATGGGTGTTGCTGGATAAGCTCGCAGAAGCCACAGGAACGCCCAAGAGCGAGATTTACCGCCGAGAGGTGCGGGACGTTGGCGGCAACACAGAAACCGTCTGCGTGCGCGAGAAGGCCGTGCAGAAGCTATGCGACGGCTGGAACAAGAATGGTATCGGCTGGCAGACGGAAGTGATGGACAGCAAAATTGACGGCTGCAAGAATGTGGTGCTGTATTACGGCTCGTCCACCTTTGACACAAAGCAAATGTCACGCCTGATTGACAACATCACGCAGGACTGCAAGGAGCTGGGCATTGAGACACTGACCCCGCAACAGCTTGACGCACTAAAGGAGGAATGGGGCAGATGACTAAAAGCATCATGCAGGGCAAAAGAGAATGCTATATCTCAGGATTCTCGACGAACCTCGCGCGGCATCACATTTACGGTGGTGGCCGTCGGCAACTATCCGATATTTGGGGCTGCTGGGTGTGGCTGCGTGCCGACTGGCACAATATGGCCGATTACGGCGTGCACGGGAAAGACGGTCACGAGCTGGATATGCGGCTGAAACGCGAGTGTCAGAAGCGGTTCGAAGAACTTTATGGACACGATACTTTTATGGCTGTATTCAAGAAAAACTATTTGGAGGACGAATCATGTTAAACAGAATTTGCATCATGGGTCGCATTACGCGCGATCTGGAACTGCGACGCACGCAGGACGGAACGGCGGTCACGAGCTTCACCGTTGCCGTCGACGACGATTTCAAGAGCAAAGCAACCGGAGAGAAGAAAACCTATTTCCTCGACGTGGTCGCGTGGCGACAGTCGGCTGAGTTTGTCTGCCAGTATTTCGGCAAAGGCCGCATGGTCGTGGTCGAGGGCAAGCTCACAGTCCGCGACTGGAAGGATAAGGACGGCAACAATCGCCGCAACACCGAGATCATCGCCAACAATATCTACTTTGGCGACAGTAAGCGCGCCGATACAGCCGCACCGCAATACGCCACAGAGAGCGCCGCAGGCGACTTTGCGGTGATCAGTGAGGACGACGGCGATCTACCGTTTTAAGGCGGTGGAGGCATGGCAAGAAACTATGCAGCACTCCCCTATGACTATTTAGAGGAGATGGATGCGCTCAACGATGCAGAGTTCGGTCGGCTAACGCGGGCATTGCTGGTTTACAGCATGACGGGAGAGCAGATAGCGCTTTGTGGCAATGAGAGATTCTTTGTCAAACGCATGATGGCGCAGGAAGACCGCTTTAAGGCAAGCTATGACGATATTGCTACAACGAGGAGCGAAGCTGGCAAGGCTGGGGCTGCCGCAAGATGGCAAAATGGCAAACGCATTTTTGCTAATGGCAAAAATAGCAAAGCCATGCCTGCCAATGGCAAAAATGGCAATACCGAAACCAATACCGATACCAATACCGATACCAATACCGAAACCAATATCCAGCTATCTAACGATAGCAAGGGAGAATATTGCGCTGAGCCGCAAGCGGCTGACGCGCCGCCGGTGATTTCTTTGCCGCTGAATGACGGGACTTTTTTCGACGTGTCGGAGAACGACAGGGCCAAATGGTCGCAGCTCTATCCGAACGTTGACGTTCTACAACAGCTCAGACACATGGCGGGGTGGTGCGATGCAAACCCTACCAAGCGAAAGACGCGCGGGGGGGTTAAGCGTTTCATTACTAATTGGCTCGCCGAAGAGCAGAACAAGGGCGGCAAAGCACCGCAGAATAGGCCGTTTGTCGGCGGCGATGTATTCGCCGAGATGTTGGAGGAGGAAAAGAACCGTGGAAAGAGCTGACGTAATTAGCCTTTTAGGGCGATTAAAACAGGCCTATCCGCAGGCCTATGCCAAGATGACCAGAGCAGAAGCCGAAGAGATGGTTGCCCTCTGGTCGGACATACTGGGCAGTGAAGACCCTACCGAGGCGATGGACGCAGTGAATGCGCTGATTGCCGAGGATGCGAGGGGATTCCCCCCGAAGGTCGGACAAGTGCTGGCAAAGATCAGGGGAACAGCTTCCCCACACGTTTCGGTGGCGTGGATGAAGCCATACATCGAGCGGATAGCCGAACAGGAGGCATTCATGCCGAGCGTATCGCGCTATGCGAGAGAACACGGGATGACGTGGGAAGCGGCGGCTGCCGAAATAGGAGGATGACGCATGGAGCGAGTAGTTTCATTTACCGTAGATGGAAGACCTGTACCGAAGGGTAGACCACGCGTTACGCGGCATGGGACGTATACGCCGAAAAGCACGCAGATTTTCGAGGCTGCAGTTCGCACAGCGTGGCTTAAGACGGGGGAAAAGCCATTTGAGGACGGAGAAGCGCTGGATGTCATGGTTAACGCTTATTTTCCCATCCCATCTGGAACACCGAAGAGGGAAAGGGATGGATTGCATTTAACCCCGTACCTTAAGCGCGGCGATATCGACAACATCATCAAGGCGGTATTGGACGCGCTCAACGGATATGCCTATAAGGACGATTCTGCCGTGTTTAGCGTTTGCGGGAGGAAGTTTTACACGGACGGTGAGCCGCTTACGGTGGTGACGATCAGCAGCGTGGAGGTCGACCATGAGCTTTGAGCACTGCCACTTCTGCCTGCCACCCGTGCGCTATCCCGGCTGCCAAGACCATTGCCCGTATTATGCGGAGGATATTGCGAAGGCCCGGGTGGCGAAAGCCGAAGAGAAGCGGCAGACGCAGGCAAAAGAGGATTATTTGGGAGCGCGCCAGTTCAAAACGCGGCGCATGCAGAACTTGAAAAAATAAAAGGGAGCAAGAAAAGATGTTGACAGAAAAAGAGTTGGGCGAACGGCTCAAAAACGTTCGAAAAATGCGAAATATCAGCCAGTTTCGGATGGCCGATATGATGGGCACAGAACAGTCATTCATTGCCAAACTCGAAAAGGGCGCGAGCTATCCGAAGGTGTCGACGCTGTATAGATACGCCGAATGCGTTGGCTTGACGTTAAGCGATATTCTGGCGGAATCCCCCCCGGCGAAAAAAGGCATGCTGTCGCCGGAAGAGATCGGCGAGAACATCAAGAAATGGAGTGCGCTGCGGGGCATGAGTATCAAGGGGCTTGCAGAAAAGGCGGGATTATCGCGCAGTAGCATCTTAAACCTCAGAGAGGGACGATGCATCAGCTACATGCCGACGTATCAGTACATTGCCGAAGCGCTGGGCGTGACCGTCGGGACGCTGCTCGGAGAGACGGGCGGTGCGGAATGATCTCAAAACGCATTTACATGAAACTCGATTGGGGTCACGCCGGGACCCCTGTGTGTGTGGCAGATTCACCAAGCGAGTTAGCCCGTCTATGCGGCACGTCGCTTTCCACGGTATCACATGCAGTCGCGAAATCGCAGAAGAACCCTGCCGGGAAGTCTTGGTATGTTGGAGTTTGGACACGTTGGAGCAACCGAGAATACAAGGAATATTTCGGGGAGGTGCACGCATGAGCAAGGTCATGAGACCGAAAACGCCGTTTGAGTTCTGCGCTTATCCGGTGCTCAAGGAAGCGTTGGAAACGATGAACTATAACCAAACAGAACTGGCGCAATCCCTCGGCACGTCGCAGTTTACGGTGTCGGCGTGGGCGCGCGGCGACAGAGATGTGACGGTGCGGCTGCTGCTGGCGCTGGAAGACCTGACGGGGATGACATTCCGGGAGCTGTTCGGGGAATGCGAGGGGCGGAAATGACCGGGTATAGCAGTCAGCCGATCTCGCAGAGAGCGGCGAAAGAGCTGCTGGCGCTCCCACTCGAAGACAAGGCGCTTTTGAGCCGCGAGAAGATTGAGCAATGGTACAGCGCATGGGACGGCAAGTGCTACGTCAGCTTTTCCGGCGGGAAGGATTCAACGGTGCTCGCCTATCTGGCCGCACAGGAGCTATCGCGCTATCGCACGCCGATTTATCCGCTGACGCTGGTATTTGTCAACACAGGGCTTGAGTATCCTGAGATTCAGCACTTCGTCAACGACTATGCGGCGTGGCTGCAAAAGCAGTTCCCGCGGATCGACGCGCAGCTTGCGCGGCTGCGGCCGAAGCTCAACATCCGGCAGGTGGTGACAAGGTACGGCTATCCCGTCATCGGCAAAAAACAGGCGCGCTTTATCCGCGATTTACAAAACGCGCACGGGCAGAACGATGCAACGGTCAATCTGTATCTGACCGGATACAACCGGAAGGGCGTTTACTGCTCGACGATGAAACTGGCGGACAAGTGGCATTATCTCAAGGATGCGCCGTTCCACATTAGCGAGCAATGCTGCGACGTGATGAAAAAAGCACCCGCCAAGCGATACGAAGCTACGAGCGGATGTGTGCCGTTTACCGCGATGATGGCGAGCGAGAGCCAGCAGCGAGAAAAAGAGTGGAAGCGCACGGGCTGCAACGCCTTTGACGGCAAGCGCCCCATGAGTAAGCCAATGAGCTTCTGGACAGATCAGGACGTGCTTGCGTTCCTAAAGGGCGAAAACATCCCGTATTGCAGTGTATACGGCGACATCGTGGCGAGCGACGGGGAAAATGATTATCCGTCAACGCTCATCGAAAAGCCGCTGCATTGCACGGGCTGCCAGCGCACGGGCTGCATGTTCTGCGCGTTCGGTGCTCATCTCGAAAAGGGAGAAAACCGGTTTGAGCGCATGAAGCACACGCACCCGAAGCATTACGACTTTTGCATCGGCGGCGGGGAATGGGACACGGATGGGCTATGGAAGCCCAATGAAAAGGGGCTCGGATACGGTCGGGTTCTGGATTATATCGGAGTGAGGTATTGAGATGAAGGTTTTAGTTGCCTGCGAGGAATCGCAAGAAGTCTGCAAGGCATTCCGGGCATTGGGGCATGAGGCATATTCCTGTGACATTCAGGAGCCGTCCGGCGGACACCCTGAGTGGCATATTCTGGGCGATGCGCTCAAAGCTATCGATGGAGGGCAAGTGACTACCATGGACGGGGAGACGCATGACGTCGGCATGTGGGATCTGCTGATCGCGCACCCGCCGTGCACTTACCTAACCGTTACAGGGAATCGCTGGTTTAACACAGAAAGATATGGCGAAAAGGCGGTCGGACGGGTGCAGTTGCGGGAAGAAGCTGCGGCGTTTTTCCTGGCCTTTGTAAATGCCAACGTTTGTAAAATCGCGGTAGAAAATCCGGTCGGATATATGTCTACACACTATCGTAAGCCTGACTGTATTATCCAGCCGTATGAATTCGGGCACCACGCAAGAAAAAAGACTTGCCTATGGCTAAAAGGCTTACCCGCTTTGCGACCGACAAACATTGTAGATGCAGGAGATATTTTGCCAGGTGGATACAGTGTGGGGGCAAGCGCAAACTATGCAAAAGACGAGACTGGTAAGATTATGCGATGGAATGACCCGCGTACGGCAAAAGCAAGAAGCAAAACCTTCCCTGGCATCGCCAAAGCTATGGCGGAGCAATGGGGCGGAGACATAAGGGAGGAATTATGAGAGATACAAACCTCGTGAATGCGCTGCGTGAGCACGCAGAATGGGCGGAGGGGAACCAGTGGGAAACGCCCATTACCCTGTGCGACGACCTGGCGGAAGCCGCTGACTTGATAGAGGATCTGGCGTCAGATCGCAAGGCGCTTATCAACGAACTATGCCAATACTGCGGGAAGTACAAACAAGCACACGAGGGCGCCTGTGACGAGTGCAGATGGAGGTGATGAAGGATGAGTAAAGCTGTTATGCTGAGCATCCGCCCGAAGTGGGTGGAGAAGATCGCCAGCGGCGAAAAGACCATTGAGGTGCGCAAGACGCGGCCAAAGCTGGAAACGCCGTTTAAGTGCTACATCTATTGCACACGGTGCGGCGTTGTGCCGAGTGCTCAGAAAAAGCAGCACGGCAAGGTCATCGGGGAGTTTACCTGCGACGCAATTACCCGTGTGAACATCTGCGGATTTTGGGACGATAGCGGGAAGCAGCTCGACAATCGGCTCAAAGATACTTGTTTAACCTCAGAAGAGTTCAGAAACTACCTCGGCGAAAATGTCGGTTACGGCTGGCACATTACCGACCTGCGCATCTACGACGCGCCGAAGTGCCTGTTTGAGTTTTGGGCAGAACGGCTTTGCAATCGTGAGCCAAGCGTCTTCGGGTGCGGGGAATGTTGCGATTGCGATAAGCGCCCGCCGCAGAGCTGGTGCTATGTGGAGGAGATGAAGAATGTTTGAGTTAAAATCCTGCCCGTTTTGCGGAGCCAAGGGCGTTATGCAGAGAAACGGTCACTGCTTTCGGGCATGCTGCCCAAATAGAGACTGTCCAATCGAACCGAGAACACATTGGTACCTGAATCATCTATTAGCAATCGAAGCATGGAACAGGAGGGCTGACAATGGCTGAATATATTGACCGCGCTGTTGCCGTATCACAAGCTAATTTTATACATGGCCGCTGGGACGATGTGTATGTGAGCGCTGCTACACTGATGGCAATCCCTGCCGCTGACGTTGTGCCGGTGGTGCATGGGCAGTGGATTGAAGATGAGAGTGGAATTATTATCTGCCCAAAGTGCAAACGGGGATATAACCTGATCGCCAAATTTACCAACTACTGTCCTGCATGCGGGGCGAAGATGGACGGAGGTGCTGATAATGGCTGAATACATTAAGCGCGAAGCGGCGGTGAAAGCTGCGAATGAATGGGTAAGCGAGGCGTGCAAGGAACCAGTGATGCGGTTAAGCCGGTTGTTTGATAAATTGCAAAAAGTGCCCGCCGTTGATGCCGTGGTCGTTACTCGGTGCAAGGACTGCAAGTATCTTGTTAACGCGACGGTTAACGCTAACGGTTTTCTCATCTGTGACATTAACGATATGGAGATCACGCCGGACGATTTTTGCAGCTACGGCGAATCAAAGGAGAGCACACATGCTGACGATCACGATTAAAGCCAACGTCCCCGCCGCTGACGCGCAGGGCATCAAGGAGCGAATCGCCATGGACATTGAGCGATACGGAGACGTGAAGGTCGTGAGCATCGTAAGCGACCGGGGGCGAGAAGAACAATTACGAATGAAATAACGCCTGCGGGCGAAAAAGAAAGGAATTTTGCTATGAAAAAGTACATTGGAACGAAACTTATCGAGGCGGCACCGGCTATCCGCAAGGGCGGCAAGGTCTATGAGAAGACCCAGCCCATCCCGAGAAGCATGGAATCCGAGGAAGACGGCTACAAAGTCCGCTATCCTGATGGCTATGAATCTTTCAGCCCGAAGAAGGTCTTCGAAGAGGCGTATCGCCCGACTGACGGGCTGAGCTTTGGACTTGCTATCGAGGCGGCAAAGAAGAGGATGAAAATCGCACGCCGCGGTTGGAACGGTAAGAACCAGTACGTTGAGCTTGCGGAGCGCATCAGCTACGAAAACGCTGCGCACGAGGTAATCAATGCTAAGCACGAGGCCATCGGCAACAAGGCGCTCGCCTTCATTGGTACGTCCGGCGTGCAACTCGGCTGGCTGGCTTCGCAGGCCGACATGCTGGCTGATGACTGGATGATCGTCGGGGAAGCGGTGGCCGAATGAGCATCAACATCAAGAAGTACACCAAAGACCAGATGGCGAAGATGGTGGAGGACGCGCAGGAGAAGACTGCGGCGCTTGAAGTGGAAATCACCGCGCTGGAAAACTGCATCGACAAGAAGAACGATCTGATTGCTGAATATGCGAACTTAAAGGTGGAGATGCAGCGAAAGAACGTTGCTTTGACCGAGCGGCTTGACCAGATGAACGGCGAGGCCATCAACAAGGCAAACGAGATCGCGAACCTGAAAGCGGACGCGGATGCGCTGCGAAACAAGCTCGCTGACACCGAGGCGGCGCTTGGGCGAGCGAATGATGAGTGCGCTTTTAAGCAAGAGGCCCTTAATGTAATGCGCAACAGGCGCTACAACGCCGAGCAGCGCGCCAATTACGCAGAAACCCACCCGTGGCGAAACCTGTGGGCGTGGGGCAAAAGAAAGCTCGGTGGTGAGAGGAATGAGCACGTTTCCTGACCGGCTGCGCAGATTGCGCGAACGCCATCAGCTAAAGCGCTGCGTATTATCTGAGCTGTGCGGGCTGAATCGCAATACCATCAAGCGGTATGAGATGGGGACGCAGAAACCATCAATGGACGCGCTGATAAGCATTGCTGACTATTTCGGCGTGTCGATTGATTACTTGCTTGGAAGGTCGGACTATCCAAAAAGTTTATAAAAATATTTTGCAAAACTCACTTATAAGTGAGTCAGGGCGTTGCAATCATGAGAAAATTGAATCGCAGAGGTGTAAAAGCCTTTGCGGTTCTCTCATTTATGGCGTTAAACCTCCTGCGCCATAGCGGGGCGCGGTGCTTTTCATCTTTTCACACCGTCCCCGCAACATGCAGATGTAGCTCAAGCAGAGCGCGTGCCGATTTAGGGAGCACGGGGTGTTGGTTAGATTCCAGCCGCCTGCACCAGAGGCCGGGTAGCGCCCGGACAATGTGAGACCGTTGTCGTCATGGCTCACACGGAAATGACAATGCTCGCTGAAAACTGCGCTTGTCTTGATGCGTCAAGACCGGTTTGACCTGACGGAATAGGGGCTACGACTTTTCGGAGCGTAGTTGCCGGTAGCATATGACAATCTAAGCGAGAAAGACGATCATATATGCGGCGCGCAGAAGCAGAAGCGAAAGCAATGGCTATAGGCAACATTGCGGACGTGTGGCGGCTCAATACCGCCTCGCCGCTCCAAAAGAGGAGAGCCGCTGCCTTTGGCAATGGGAAAAGCCCGCCTGAAAGTGCGGCAATAATGGTTCGCGCGAGCATGGGGTGAGCGATTAAATCAGGCCAAATCGGCGACAACACCGGGCGAGCCTGAGCCAGTAAGTGTATGCCCTTCGGGGCGGGTAAAGTCTGCTATGTAAGGCCAAGGGGCGGGGGCTGGTAGCAAATAAAAGTGCGAGGTGGTGACAATGGCTGCGCGTCTGACAGACCGGCAGAAAAAGAAAATACTGGCGGACTATGTGCAGACAAACAACTATTGCGCCACAGCGAAAATCAACGGCGTGTCCGCGACGACGGTTAAGAACCTCGTGCGGGCGAATGCCGACATTGTGGAAAAGTGCGAACAAAAAAAGGAAGAGAACACCGCCGATGTGATGGAGTACATGAACGACCACAAAGACCTTGTGTGTTCGTTCATCGGCAAGGGGCTTGAACTGCTCAATGACCCGGAAAAGCTGGCGGCGGCAAATCTCAGCCAAATCACAACGGCGATGGGGACGCTGATTGACAAGTGGGCGATGATCGGCGGCAGTCCTGCCGACACGGTGAGGGAAGACGCGCTCAGTCAGAGCCTAAAGGAAATGGCAAAGGAGCTTGAGAGTGACACATGAATACAGAATTAATGTTTTCCAGTAAAACAGACTTATGGGAAACGCCACAAGATTTGTTTGATAAACTGAATAATGAATTTCAATTTACACTTGATGTGTGTGCAACTCCAGAAAATGCAAAATGCGACAAGTTCTATACGGAGGAACAAGACGGACTGGAACATCCGTGGAAAGGAACCGTGTGGTGCAATCCTCCATATGGGCGCGGCATCGGGCAATGGGTGAGGCGAGCGTTATTTGCATCCGTTAGCGGGTCTACCGTCGTAATGCTACTTCCTGCCAGAACAGATACAAAATGGTTCCACGATTACATATATAAAAGAAACAATGTGGAAATTCGGTTTATTAGAGGACGATTAAAATTTGGCGGGAGTAAAAATTCTGCTCCATTTCCGTCTATGGTAGTTGTATTTATGCCACATGATTAGCCAAAAGCAAGCAAAAATCCTCGCCTTTCCCTATTCCAAGTATGACGCGCTGATCTGTGACGGCGCTGTGCGTTCCGGCAAGACCTCCATCATGATGTGGGCGTTCGTCCGCTGGGCGATGGAGAATTTCAGCGGTCAGCGTTTCGGCGTGTGTGGACGCACGGTGGATAGCTGCACCAAGAACATCATCGTGCCGTTTACGGCGATGAGTTTGGCAAAGGAACGCTATATCATCCGCTGGCGGCGCGGCGACAAGGTGATGGAAGTGCGGCGCGGATCCGTGACGAATTACTTTGAGGTGTTCGGAGGCAAGGACGAGGCAAGTTATACGCTGATCCAAGGCCGCACGCTGGCGGGGGTACTACTTGACGAGGTGGTTCTGATGCCGCGCTCGTTCGTGGAACAGGCATTGACCCGCTGCTCCGTTGACGGCGCAAAGCTGTGGTTTTCCTGCAACCCGGGAAGTCCACAGCACTGGTTTTATACAGAGTGGATACAGCGGAACAAGGAGCGAAACGCGCTGTATCTGCATTTTGAAATGACGGACAACCCCGGCTTATCTCAAAAGACGCTGGAACGCTATCAGGCAATGTTTTCCGGCGTGTTCTACGACCGATACATTCGCGGTCTGTGGGTGGTAGCCGAGGGGCTGATCTATCCCATGTTTAACGAGAGCTGCATTGTGGACGAGCTGCCGGAAAAGGGAGAATACTATGTGTCCTGCGACTATGGAACACTTAACCCGTTTTCCGCAGGGCTGTGGCGCTGGGACGGCAAGACGGCAACGCGCATCCGCGAGTATTACTATTCCGGGCGCGAGAACCAGAAGAACAAGACGGACGAGGAATACGCTGACGAGATCGAAAAGCTCATCGGCGAGGCGGATGTCAAAAGCATCATCGTTGACCCGTCTGCCGCCTCGTTTATCGAGGTTTTGCGGCGACGCGGTTATATGGTGCGAAAGGCCAACAATGACGTAACCAACGGCATTATGACTACGGCGCGATTTTTGCAGGACGGCATTCTCAAGGTGCATCGCGGCTGCAAAGACTGCATTCGAGAGTTTGGACTGTATCGGTGGGACGAAAAATCCACAGATGACAGGCCAATCAAGGAAAACGATCACGCAATGGACGAGACGCGGTATTTTGCTTATACGGTCCTGAAGAACAAGGCGTATCGGCGCGAGTATACACCACTTTGGAACAGATAGGACGGTGAGCGGCTATCAAAACATATAATGACCTTGTGGCGGCCGGCGAAAACGAGCAGGCGCGCATTGAGTTTATCCGCAGCGCGATCAATGACCACAAAGAATCAAAAGAGTACAGAATCGCAAGCGAAGCGCGGTTATATTTCAACAGAGAAAACCCGACGATCAATCACTATCAAAAACTGCTGTATGACATGCAGGGGCGCGCACATGTAGACATTTGGGCGGCGAATCATAAGCTGTCCAGCTCGTTCTTCCGAATGGCAGTTACGCAGAAAGTATCGTATCTTCTGGCAAACGGAGCGACATTTTCGAAAGAAGAAACGAAGAATGCCTTGCCGGTGGACTTCGACCAAAAGCTAACGAAAGCTGCGCGATACGCAAAAATCGGCGGCGTATCTTACGGATTCTGGGATTTAGAGGATATCCATATTTTCTCTATCCTTGAATTTGCACCTCTGCTGGATGAAGAAGACGGCGCGCTGAAAGCCGGTATCCGCTTTTGGCAAGTTGCACAGGATAAGCCGTTGAGAGCGACGCTGTACGAAATGGACGGCTTTACCGAGTATTTCCAGCCAAGCGGCGAAGATATGGTCGTTATGCAACCAAAACGTAGCTATAAGCTAATCGAGCGAAAGGCAGATGTCGGTGAAACCGAAATTTTCGATGGTGGGAATTATCCGGGATTTCCGATTATTCCTCTTAAAAACGATGAAGAGAAGCTTTCCGAGCTTGTTGGGCGGAAAAACACCATTGACGCGCTCGACCTTGCGGCCTCTAATATGGTCAACAATGTGGATGAGGGGAATCTGATTTATTGGGTGCTTTCCAACTGTGCCGGAATGGACGATTTGGACGATGCCCGATTTATCGAGCGACTGAAAACCACGCACGTTGCTCACGCCAACGGCGATGACGGTGCAAGGGCTGATGCTCATACGATTGAAGCCCCTTACGAAGGGACAAAAGCCACTATCGAAATGCTGGAAGAAAAGCTGTATTCCGACTTCATGTGCTTGAACACAAAGGAGATTGCGGCGGGTAGCCAAACCGCAACGGCAATCAAGGCACGTTATGCAGACCTCGATCTCGATACCGACTATTTCGAGGAACAGGTCATTGACTTTGTGACTGGCCTTTTCAAAATCGCCGGAATTGATGACAAGCCGACTTTTACGCGAAACAGAGATATTAACGCTCTGGAAAACGCACAGACGATTTCTATGCTCGCCCCGTATTTCGATGATGAGTACATGACGAAAAAGGCACTTGATATCAACGGCGATGGAGACCAGTACGAGGACATGATGAAGCGGAAAGCGGCAGAAGAGATTGACCGAAGCTTTGCGGAACCGGATGCGCCGGAGGTGAGCGGCGATGGCGACCAGTGATCTTGGGCATCAACTGACCGACAAGGAGCTTGCAAAGCTGGAACGGCGTATTGCAAGGCTGTACCGTGAGGCTGGGGAAGAGCTGCAAGCGACCATCGACGCATATTTTGAGCAATTCAAAAAGCGCGACGAGGAAATGAAGGCGCTGATCGGCACCGTGCAGAACGGTAAGGAATGGACGGAGGCCGACTATAAGCAATGGCGGCTGAACCAGATTGGGCGCGGGGAACGCTATCAGGCTATGCGGGACAAAGTAGCTCATCGCGTGACCGACGCAAACGCCGTGGCGGTGTCCTATACCAACGATGCAACACCCGGTATTTACTCTCTCAACCGCAACTATTCGGCCTACACCATCGAGCAGGTCGCGGGCAACGTCGGCTTTGACCTGTGGGATGAGCAGACGGTCAAGCGTCTCATGGTAGAGCAACCGGATTTAATGCCATATTATCCGCCGAAACGCGCCTTAAATCGCGGTATCGACCTCTCGTATGGCAAGAAGCAGATCACGGCAAGCGTCACCAGCTCTATCTTGCAGGGGAAGAGCATCAAGCACATGGCGGATGACCTGCAAAAGCGGATCACCACCATGAGCCGAGACAGCGCAATTCGCACGGCCAGAACTGCCGTGACCGGCGCGCAGAACGCCGGACGCATGGATAGCTATGCGGCGGCGGAGAAGATGGGGATTAAGCTCAAAAAATGTTGGCTGGCTACGCTGGACGCGCGTACACGCCACTCTCATGCCATGCTTGACGGCGAACAAGTGGCGCAGGACAAGAAGTTTTCTAACGGGTGTCGCTTTCCCGGCGACCCACAAGGGCCACCGTGGGAGATATATAACTGCCGCTGTACGCTGATTGCCGCCGTGGAGGGCGTAGATACCTCATCGGCGCAGAGACGCGCCAAAAACGCCGATACGGGGCAAACAGAGGTCGTTTCTAATATGTCCTATGCTGAATGGGCTGGATGGAAAAAGGATACAAAGCAAGTTGCAAGTGCGGCAAAATCTGCTATAATAGAAGAAAGCAAGCCGTTGCCAATCACTATTTCGGATTGCACCACGGAGACGCGGAAATATGATTTTAGTGATGGAACGGAAAACGGGACGAGAAAATCCGCAAATGCCACGGTTTATAAAACTCCAGACGGAACAGAGTTTGTATTTCCAGTGAGTTACAACAAAGCGCACCAGACGATGACCCCAGAGAAAGCGGTTGAGCTTTGGGGTAAGGTTCCAGAAAAATTACGGGATATGGGGCAAAAACAAATCATATTCCAAGATGTTCATAATCCGCAAGACAAATACTGGAGAAAGCGATACAAGAAATTCCGAGGCAGTTATGCTACGGGCGGGGATGACATCAATTTTTGGCGTTATGATCATCCGCATAACGACGATTATGTTGTGCGAACGTATTGCCATGAAATCGGGCATAAAGTTGACACGGACAATAGCGTAAATGGCACACGCTTCTCAGAGTACACATGGTGGACGGATGCAATGGCTGAAGATAAGAAGGTATCCGGTCAAAAATCGGTTACAGTCTACGGAGAAAACGCCAATTCTGAGGATTTTGCGGAAAGCGTGGCCGAATTTGTTAAAAATCCGGACGTATTCAGAAAGATGTTTCCGAACAGAGCGAAAATCATTGATATTTTCTTAAGGTAAGGCGGTGAGCGCTTATGAAAACAAAAAAGTTTTATGATGACAATGGAAAACTTGTTAAAGAGCGTGTTTACGGGAAAACACCGTCCGGTGGCGATTATTCGGAAATCTGCTATATCGATAACAATCGAATGGTTATCAGAGAGTGCAAGGAGGATGGTACGCTTATTGCTGAAACATGGGGTGAGCGATGAGCGTTACAATCCAAGATCACAGCGCGGAGGTTTCTGCTGAAATCAAGGCGGCGCTGTTGCGCGGGCTTGAAAAGATTGGGATGGTAGCGGAGGGCTACGCAAAAAAGCTGTGCCCCGTTGACACCGGCAACCTGCGGAACAGCATTACCCATGTAGTAGACAAGCAGGAACCGGCGGCTATCATCGGCACTGATTCCGAGTACGGCGGGTACGTTGAATTAGGCACGGGCATTTACGCCGAAGGCGGCGGAGGACGGCCTACACCGTGGGTGTATCAAGACGCAAAGGGCAATTGGCATTACACGCGCGGCAACAAGGCGCAGCCGTTTTTGAAACCAGCTGCCGCCGACCATGCGGGGCAGTATCGGGACATTCTGGAAAGCGAGCTGAAAAATGGATAGTGAAACCATCAAGGCTATTGAAGTCATTATCAAGCGCGGCAACGATGCTGAAATACGCCGCAAAGGTGACGGGTACATCGTTTTAGAGGTTAAGAAAACAATCAAATATACTTCCGCGTAAAGGAAAACCGCCCCTTAACTGGGGCGGTACATCGGAAGATTTATTCTTTTCTGCCCTCGTGACCTCCGGGGCGGGCAATCATCAGATAGAGAAATGACGGACATTGCCGCGAGCGTCATACCATTTCCGGTCTTCGTCGCTCATTTTTGTGGTCGGGCGGAATGCGTTTTTCCCGGTCTTTTCGAAGTACCACTCCTTGCAGAGTTTGCAGGCATCTTTTGCGGTCTGCGCTTCGAGGACAACATCGGCCAAATATTCTGTGCGGTTTGCCTTGATGAAGAAATATACGGTGTACTGTTTCATGTTCTTTTTCCTTTCCGGCTTTTGCCTGTCACATTTGTTCCTTGTGAGTATATAATACCATGAGTTAACTCATAAATCAATTGTAGAAACGTACAAAGTTAACTCATAATATTTGTGAATAATGTGAGTTAACTCTTCCCGTGCGGCATGGTATAATTACCGCAAGGAGGTAACACCATGCCATACAAGGGAACAGACGCAGAAAAGAAAGCCGTAAGGGAGTACCAAAAGCGGCAAGACAACATAATGATTCGCCCGAGCAAAGAGGAAGGCGCAAGAATACGGAGTGCGGCGGCGGAAGCGGGGAAAAGCGTTCAGGCGTTTATCCTCGACATATTAAGAGAACACATCAAGTAAATAACAACTTCCGCGCAATAGGGCGCGGGAAAGGGCAATAGGAGCCAACTTGTAAGGAACGCTTACAGGTTGGCTCTTTTGTTTTCGGTAAAACCCGCGAGGTACAGCGGTTTTTATACAACGTTCGCCCCCGAAGAATTGGGGCCAAGGAAAAGGAGAACGAATAACATGGCGAAATTTACGAGAGCGGAAATCAGGAATATTCTCGGCGAGGCTTGCACCGAAGAGATCGAGAATCGCTTGGTTGCGCTGCATCTGGGCGTGGTCGACCCCCTCAAGGACGATCTCACGAAGTACAAGGCGGACGCGGAGAAGCTGCCCAGCGTCCAGAAGGAATTGGACGACCTCAAGGCAGCGGGTGACGGCGGCTATAAGGAGAAGTACGAGAAGGAACACTCGGATTTTGAAACTTACAAGTCTACCGTGACGGCAAAGGAAAGCAAGGCGGCGAAGGAAAAGGCCGTCCGGGCTTACTTTGAGAGCAAAAACATCACCGGCGCGAATCTCGACCTTGCTATGCGCGGCTGCGGCGAGGAAATGGCCGCATTGGAGCTGGACGGCGAGAAGATCAAGGACACCAAGAGCCTTGATGCACTCGTAGACGGCACCTACAAGGGACTTGTCTCCACCACGCAGACAAAGGGCGCGAATCCCGCCACTCCCCCGGCGAATACCGGCGGCAGCGGGGTCACGGCAGAAGCCTTTAAGAAAATGGGCTATGCCGACCGACTGAAGCTCAAGAAGGAAAGCCCCGAACAGTATTCGGAGCTGACGAAAAACTGACAACAAAGGAGATTAAAAACTATGGCAGATACGATTCTGACTAAACTAGCAGACCTGATCGACCCGGAAGTTATGGCTGATATGATTTCCGCTAAAATCCCCGACAAAATCCGCGTAGCACCTTTCGCAAAGGTGGATGATACCCTTTCCGGCGTTCCCGGCGACACAATTACCGTGCCGTCCTATGGGTACATCGGCGACGCTGAGGATGTCGCTGAAGGCGTGGATGTTGACATCGACAAGATGAGCACCAAGGACAAGCAGTACAAGATCAAAAAGGCAATGAAGGGTGTCGGTCTTACCGATGAGGCTGTTCTGTCAGGCTACGGCAACCCCGTGGGCGAAGCCAACGCGCAGCTGGCGCTGTCCATCGCTGCCAAAATCGACAATGACTGCATGGATGCCTTGCAGGGCGCAACGCTGACTTATGACGGCAGCGCGGCAGCCATCGGCTACAACGCTATTGTGGATGCCATCGACGTTTTCAACGAGGAGATCAACAGCGACAAGGTCATGTTCATCAACCCCAAGCAGATGGCGACCCTGCGCAAGGATGCTGATTTTATCAGCGCCGACAAGTATCAGGCAGGCGTGATGCTGTCCGGTGAGATCGGCAAGATCGCAAACACCCGCGTTGTAGCAAGCCGCAAGGTGCCGTCCATCGAGTATGAAAAGGACAACAGCACCGGCACCATTGAGATCGTCGCTGATACGACCACCGAAACCGCCACCAAAAAGCATCTGGCGACCATCCAGCCCCATTGCGCTGCTGCTCTGGTTGTCGGTGATAAGGTCAAGGCTGCTGCTGCTGCCTACTACGCTTGCCCCATCGTCAAGCTGAACGAGGACAGCGAAACCGAGGACGATGTGCCTGCCCTGACCATCTATCGCAAACGCAGCATCAACGTGGAAACCGAGCGCAAGCCGCGTAACCGCTCCACCGAGATCACCGCTGACGAGTTTTACGTTGCGGCTCTGACCAACGAAGCCAAGGTCGTGCTGGCAAAGTTCAAGAAGTAATAGGAGGGCGGCGTAATGCTTGAACAGGTCTTACGGCACTTGAACAACTGGTTCCTTGTGGAGATTCACGAGGGCACGTTCACCGTGGAGAATGGCAGCATTGCGCTGCCCTTTCTCCTGACCAATCAATATTTCCGCATCTGCGGTTCCGTATTTAACGATGGACTGCACCAGTACTCGGCGACCGACCTTACGGATGAAACCTTTACCGGGACGGTGTGGGCGCTGGCGGTGCCAAAGGCTGTGGTTGCACTTGCCGAAGATATCGCCGCGTGGCAGGAAAAGAACGGGGAGGCCGTTGCAAGCCCGTATCAAAGCGAGAGCTTCGGGGGCTATTCTTACGCCAAACGCAGCGCGGGAAGCGACGGCAGCGCGTTGAACGGCTGGCAGGACGCTTTCAGAGACCGGTTAAACGACTGGCGAAAGCTCAAGGGGGTGGAACCGTGAGTTTACTCGACGATTTTGCAAGCAAATGCGTGCTGATGGAAAAGACGCGAACGCCGGACGGCGCAGGCGGCTACATCGTCGGATGGGCCGAAGGCGCGGAATTTCTCAACTATCAAGCTCTTGACACCTCGATGGAGGCCCGCAGAGCCGAAAAAGAGGGCGTTACGTCGGTATATTCCGCGCTGGTCAACAAGACCGTTCCCATCGAGTATAACGACTATTTCCGCGACACGTCCACCGGCAACACCTACCGCGTGACCTCAAACCCCGAGGAAAAGGCCGCGCCGAGGTCTGCGGGTGCAACCATTAAGGCACTGAAATTCTTCACCGCGGAGCGAAAGGAGTTGCCAAAATGACAAAGGACAAGGCGCTCCATGCGTGGTTTTCTCAATTCCTCCCGGCCTATCCGACCTCCAACGTGCCAGATGATGCGGTTTTCCCGTGGCTGACCTATGAGCTTATCACAGGGTCATGGGAGAGCGGTGAAATCGCGCTGACGGTCAACCTCTGGTATTACACCGAGAGCGAAGCGACACCCAACGCAAAGGCACAGGAAATCAGCGATGCCATCGGCATGGGCGGCGTGCTTGTGCCGTATGATGGCGGGGCGATGTGGATCAAGCGAGGATCCCCGTGGTGCCAGAACATCGCGGATGAAAGCGATAAAAACATCAAGCGGCGGTATCTCAACATTACGGTTGAGTTCCTGTCGCAAAACTGATGAAAGGGAAAGACTATGAAATTTACCAAGATTCCTTCTGACGCATTTCAGAAGCTTCAGATCAACGCTGGTATCCTGACGACCGACTTCACGCCTGCGACCGGCGCCATCGGCGAGGCGGGGCAGATCGGCGCAACGACCGGTGGCGTCAACTTCACCGCCACGCCGGCCTACTCGGACTTTGGCGAGGATATCGACAACTGCCCCAAGAACATGAAAGAGCTGAAAAAGCTCGATTCGTGGGAGGTAAAGATGACCGGCACGTTTGTCAATGCGGATACCGCCATTGCAAAGCGGCTGTGCGGCGCGGCGGACATCGGGACGACCGACACGACCAAGGTTACACCGCGCAACGACCTCAAGGACGCGGACTTTGACGATATCTGGCTTGTGGGCGATTACTCCGACAAGAACGGCGAAACTAACGGCGGCTTTATCGCTATCAAGCTGATCAACGCGCTTTCCACAGGCGGCTTCCAGCTTCAGACAAGCGACAAGGCCAAGGGACAGTTTGCCTTTGAGTTTACCGGGCACTATTCCATGAGCGCGCAGGACACGGTTCCCTTTGAAATTTACATCAAGGCCGGCACGGCGGAGGCGTAAATGAGACTTTCCGACATTCAGGGCGAGCGCGTCTTTGACGTCATCGCGGATATCATCGACCCGATTGCTAACATTGCGGAGGACGATGCGGCATCCGCGCTGTTCAAGCGCGAGAAGCTGCCCGAGGGCATGACAGCCAAAGAGTTTATGACGCAGAGGGCGCGAAAAGCGCTCCCCGCGCTGCTCAAGGGCCACAAAGGCGACATCATCGCCATTCTCGCTTCCATTGAAGGGGTTAGCGAGGAACAGTACAAGAGCGAATTGAACCTTGTCAAGCTGATGCAAGACGCAACGGAGCTTTTGACTGACGAAGCATTTGGCGTGCTTTTTATCTCAGCGCAGAGCGGGGAAACCTCTGGCTCTGCGCAGGGGACTACCGAGGGCAAAAGAGAATAAAGCCGTTCCTGCAGTACTGTGTGGCGCGGCTCAATGAAAAAGCAAGAAATGACGCATACCGCATTTATGTGACGGACGCGCTGCGCATTGTAGCCGAAAGCACGGCGCGATACACGGGCGGGAACTATATCAAGGCGCGATACGCGGACATTATTGAGCCGAAAAAGCAGGACAACAGAACGTGCGAAGAGATTACCGCCGATGTAGTCGCGCGGTGCGGATTGGTGGTGAAACATGAATCTACTTGATTTATTTGTCAAAATCAGCGTAGACGACGGAGACGTAGACAAGGGCTTTGCGGAAACGAGCAGCAAAGCGGAAACGCTTGCTGGCAAACTGAAAGGCGGACTTGCTACGGCGGCAAAGGTCGGCGGCGCTGCGATTGTAGCGGCTGGCGCTGCCGCGGTCGCCATTACAAAACAGGCCGTAGAAAATTATGGCGAATATGAGCAGCTGGTCGGCGGCGTGGAAACGCTGTTCAAGTCCTCTGCCGATACCGTGATGCAGTACGCCGCGAACGCATATCAGACGGCGGGCATGAGCGCCAATGAGTATATGACCACCGTGACGGCGTTTTCCGCGTCGCTTTTACAGTCGATGGGTGGCGACACGGAGGCGGCGGCGGAAAAGGCGAATTTGGCCATTACCGACATGTCGGACAACGCAAATAAGATGGGTTCGAGCATGGAATCTATTCAGAACGCCTATTCCGGATTTGCAAAATCCAATTTTACAATGCTCGATAACCTCAAGCTCGGTAGACTGTGCCATTGCCGAGCGGCATAAACCTCGTGAAAACGGTGAAACTCTAAACAGTTAGGCTGTAGACAATACCGTGCGAAGTGCGAAATTTCACTTGCGTTCCTTTCGGGTGCGTGATATAATAAATATATCAAGTACGTGGAAAGGGCGATAAAAATGACGTGGAAGAAAATCAGACTGTGCGAGAATTATTCTATCAATGAACTGGGGGACGTTCGCAACGATATAACGGGGAAGATGAAAAAACCGTTTATCAATAAAGCAACTGGATACTTAACGGTTGATTTGTGGAAGGACAATAAACCGTTAAAGGTTACAATCCATAGATTGCTGGCGGAAGCATTTATTCCAAACCCCAGCGGGAAACTGACGGTCGATCATAAAGATGGGAACCGGCTCAATAACAGCCTTGAAAATTTGCGATGGGCGACTTATGCAGAACAAAATTCAAGGTTCGGAGTTATTGGCGTTAGGAGCGAACGTATAAAAGTTACGCATTACGCTGAAAAGCGGAAAAAACGTGGCGGAGGTCATGAAGCGTGGCTTGATGTAGACGATGTCATGTATTTTGATAGAATAACCGATGCGGCAAATTACTTTGGGCTGACGATCGGAGCGATATCTCTATTGTTGAAAAACGGGACTATTGGTCGCCGGGGGAAGACAAGGGGATATAAGTTTGAATATGTAAGCGGGAAAAGAGTGACAATTTCGTAAACGTGTAACGACTATCGAAACGGCGGGCATTTGCCCGGAACGGAGTAGAGTACGCCCAAGCGGGCGGAAGTGCGAGGGGCGTGAAAGCGTCAAGAGATAGTCTGAACTGTATGGAAACATACAGCAGCCGAAAGGCGGTTGCGGCGTAGCGAACCGCAGCGAACATTTTTGTATGGCGGCACGAAGGAGGAAATGCAGCGTCTTTTGGACGATGCAAACGCCCTAAACGCCGCGCAGGGCAATTACACCAACTACACCATCGACAGCTACGCGGACATCGTTGACGCTATCCATACTGTGCAGACGGAAATGGGCATCACGGGCACAACGCAGCTGGAAGCAAGCACGACGATCCAAGGCTCTATCGCGTCGATGAAAGCGGCGTATGACAACTTTATTACGGGGCTTGGCGATGAAAACGCCGACATGGCGGAACTCATCACAAACCTTTTGGGCAGCACCGTGACGGTGGCGGAAAATCTCTTGCCGGTCGTTGAGAGAATCCTTGAAAACATCGGCGTTGTGGTGCAGGAAAAAGGCCCTGAAATGATTGAAAAATTCGTCGGCTATGCCGTCGAAAAACTTCCGCAGGTCATTGAGCTGGGCATGAAGATGGTGTTGGCAATCGTCAGCGGCCTTGCCGAGAATTTGCCGCAGATCGTCCAGTCGGTTCTTGACATGATGGCGACCATTGTAAAGACCTTTGTTTCTTCGCTCCCTGATATCGTAAATGTTGGCAAGCAGATCGTGAAGGGCCTGTGGGAAGGTATCAAGGCAATGGGCAGCTGGATCGGCGATAAGGTCAGTGGTTTCTTTTCGCGTATCGTTTCCGGCGTGAAAAGCAAACTCGGGATTCATTCTCCGTCCCGCGTGTTTGCGGGGATCGGAGAGAATATGGCGCTAGGCCTTGGCGAGGGCTGGGACAACGAGTATGACAGCATTAAGCGCGGCATCACTGGCGGTCTGGACTTCGGCACGGCACAGATCGGCGCGGAGCACTCGGTATCCGGGAAGCTACAAGGGGCGCTATCGTCTATCGGCGGCATGGGCGGCGATATCAACATTGTTGTGCAGTCCGTGCTTGACGGGAAGGTGATCGGTGAAACGGCATACAAATACAACAGGCAGCTCCAACGAGCAATGGGGGTGTAAATGGATATCACGCTGAAACTCGGCGCGCTTGACGTGCACGAAAAGGTATCTACTTACTCCGCCCAGCGCGAGGTGAGTTACGGAAAGATCATTGTAACGATGGACGATGTGGAGCACGCGGTGCGAAGCAAAGATCGCTATGTTGTGGCGTTCTCCCTCTTCCCAATGACGGAGGACGAGGCGACGGCTTATTGCAATGCGCTGCGCGCATCGACCGTTGAGGTGACATTTTCCGACCCATATACCAAGACGGACGTGGTAAAAACAATGCGCGTGACGAGCAATCTTGACGCGGCGTTTGCGCTTTTGTCCGTTGACGGGAAACGTAGGTATAAGAGCGGAGAGATACAGTTGAGGGAAATCTAATGCACAGTGTAAGTGATTTGTACTTATCGCTGCTTGCCGACAAGAATCATCGCGTAGAAACCAAATTAAGCATTGCGGGGGTGGAATATAGTCAAGCGGACATCGTAAAAAACAGCTTACGAGTGTATGGCGGACTGTATTCCACCTTTGGCATTGGGAACTGTTCGGCGCGGCAAATCGACGTCGAGTTTTACCCAAAAGGCACGATTCCACGGCAGGCAAAAATTGAAGTATTTGCGCGGCTGGTGCTCGGCGAGCAGGTGAGCGAGTGGATCCCCAAGGGCGTGTTTTTCTTCTCCACGCGCAAGACCGACCGGGTCACGGGCGTTTTGAGTGTGCACGGGTATGATGCGATGCTCAAGGCCGAGGAGACGTGGCTCGACAGCAGCTATGACGCGGAGACATGGCCGATGCCGGCGGCGACGGCGGTCGCGGATATCGCGGCGCGCATGGGGGTGGCAGTGGACAGCCGCACGGTATTGGATGCGGCGTTCCCGATGCAATATCCTGTGGACAGCGAGGGCGATATGACGATGCGTGAGGCGCTGGGGCGTATTGCGGTCGCCAACGCGGGGAACTGGATCATCACGGACGACGGGAAGCTGCTGCTGGTAGGTCTCAACTCCATGCCGAAAGAAACCAATTATCTGGTGACGGAGACCGGCAGCGCCATCACTTTCGGCGGCGTGCGAATCCTCGTTTAAGGAGGGCAACATGGACAAAACCTATTTAGGGCGGCGGCTGGCGGAGTTTTCCCCGGGCATCGCGTCGCAGCCTATTACAAAGGTCGAGTTGCTTGACGAGAACGGCGACGTGGTCGGCGTGTCCGGATCGGACACCGGACGGACGCTGACGGCCTTGCAGCCGGACGGCACAAATGCGATGGCGGCGTCGATCCTCACCAAAGTCTCCGGATACAAGCACATCGGCTACGAGGGCAGCGAGGCGCTGCTTGACCCTGCGGTCGAGCTTGGCGACGCGGTGACGGTAGACGGGCTTTATGTGCCGCTCATCGCGCTGGACATGACGTTTGATCCGATGCTCGCGCCGAATATTTCCGCGCCGGACGCGGACGAGATCGACGACGAGTATCCGTACAAATCGCCGACGCAGCGGCAGATCGAGCGCAACATGGCGAAGACCCGCTCGCTCATCACCAAGACCAGCGAGGCGATCATGCTCAAGGTCGAGGGCATCGACGGCAAGTACACTGAGGTCAAGACCACGCTGGACGGCCTGACGGTGACGGACGCGAGCGGCACGACCAAGATCAACGGCAGCAGCATCAAGACGGACAATCTGTACGTCGATGCGGCGAATATCAAGGGTACGCTGACGGCCGACCAAATCCAAGCAAGCAGTATCAGTGTCGGAGATCTCAAAGACGGATCAAGCTACGCAACGAAAAGCTACGTCGACAGCAACGCGGGCCTGAGCGCAAGCGAGGTCGACAGCGCGATCGCAACGTACATTGACAGCACTTCTATCACAGCGAGAAAGTTACGAGGCCAGACGGTGGAACTGCTGGCAAACAGCAATACCAAAGTGGGCGAACTTTCGCTTGTCGAGACGACCGTTGACTATGGCATCGGCATCAAGACTATCTACGGCGGTATCAAGCTGGAATCGGCAACTAACGTATACCTGAAAGCCAGCGGCGCCTACGGTGGATTTATCACGCTGTCCAACAACATTGTGTCGCTCGGCGGCGGCGAGCTGTATATCGGCAGCCAGATGTACGGAGATAACTTACCGGCTGGCAGCTGGGGAAAACTGTTTTTCCTCCGTCAGGTGAGGTGACGCATGGCAAGTTTTAGCGTCAGCGTTACGGCGAAGGGGCCGACGACGGCCGTCCTCAATGGCACGTTTTACGGAGACAGCTACCACGACCGAGCGCGTGCGATCTACGTGACCGGCATTCTGGGGTACGGGTATTACTTGACCTCGAACGAGGATTCCGGCGCGAACAACACGTTTACGGATTCGTTCGACGGACTTACCCCCGGCGAAACCTACGATTGGGAGGCAGTGCTTTGCTATTGGGACACCAACCTCAATCAATGGGTAGAGACCAGCTATTCCGACAGCGGATCGTTTACCACAGAGGGCGGCGGCACTACGGGCGGCGCGGTGTACATCTACACGGATATGTGGCGAGCGTATACGCCGTACATCTACACGGACACGTGGAGACCCTACAACGCAGAAATCTACACCGACTCTTGGTGGGAGTCGGGATAAGGAGGCACTATGACAAAGCAGGCAATGCAGATCCTTGACAGCGCATTTAATACGCTGTCTTTGGTGATGATCTCCGCGAACGACGCGGAGAAGATGGCAAAGGTCAAGGGAGAGCTGAGGCAGGCATATGCGATCCTTGAGCGGCTTGACCAGCAGGCGGCGCACGTCCCCGCAGAGCCGCCCGCCAAAGAGGGCAAGACGAAGCTCGAGAAGAAAAGCGAGGTAACCGATGGCTGATAAAGCAATTTCCGACCTCACGCAAGCGTTACAGATCACGGGCGAAGACCTGTTTGTGCTTGAGCAGAGCGGCGAGGCGAAGAAGCTGAAAGGTGAAACGCTGCTGAACTTTGTCACGCTGAGTGTTGTATCGGTCACGGTGACAACGCTACCCGCTGGAAGCTCGGCAACGGCAACTTACGACAAGTCGACTGGTACGCTGGCGCTTGGCATCCCGCAGGGCAGCAAGGGCGACACCGGCGCGACCGGTGCGATTGGCCCCGCAAACGTGCTGACCATCGGCTCGGTCACGTCCGGGAAGGTGGCGAGCGCGACCATTACCGGCGAAGCTCCGAATCAGGTGCTTAACCTTGTGCTCGAAAAAGGCGACAAGGGTGAACAGGGTAAGCAGGGTATTCAGGGTGAACAGGGTAAGCAGGGTATTCGGGGTGAAATTGGTCCACAGGGCAATCCCGGCGCAGATGCTCCCACGATTACTGGCATCACCATCCGGCAGAGCGACTATCACCTTATCGTGACGCTGTCGAACGGCACGAGCTATGACGCAGGCTATTGCCGTGGCGCTTCTGGTGCTGGTACGGGTGACATGCTGGCCTCAGTGTATGACCCTCAAAACAAGCACCAGGATATCTTCGCATACGTTGACAATGCTATCAAGGACGTCAAGGTGACTACCGATGAAACGCCTACGCAAGGCAGCGCGAACCCCGTGCAGTCTGGCGGCGTGTATTCGGCTCTCACTAATAAGCTGGACAAGACCGGCAACGGCAGTAACGTCACGGCGGCGTTCACGGCGGCAACCACCCGCGCAAATGTTGCGACGGGCGAAAAGCTCTCTGTGCTGTTTGGCAAGATTGCAAAGTGGTTCGCCGACCTCGGCAGTCTGGCCTTTAAGTCTACGGTGGCAAAATCCGACCTTGCAAGCGACGTGCAGGCGAGTTTGGGCAAGGCTGACAGCGCTTTGCAGAGTGCGCCGGTCACGTCGGTCAACGGCAAGACGGGCGCGGTCACGGTGAGCGTGCCGACAGTCCCATCCACGACCAACATCCTCAAGGGCAACGGCTCGGGCGGGCTTGTGGCGGCGACGCGTGGCAGCGACTACATCGCAAGCGGTAACATCGTCAAGCAGACACTGGTGAACGTTGAGACCACGCCGACCGAGAACTACGCCATCAACTGGCTGTACGGCTAAGGAGGCGCAGAGATGGAGATTTACATCAAAGATGAGCACGGCGAGAAGCACAGAATCAAGGCTGTGTACGTTTTCAAGGACGGTGCGCCTGTGTACATCAAGGAAGGTACGCCGCTGCATTACGCCGTGACCGAGTACGCACGGCTGCGTGGGCTGTCTGTGGAGGCGCGGAGATGGCAAATGTAAAACTCGGCACTAAGGCTGTCGGCAGCATCGTCAAGCTGAAAGTCAACGGCGCGGCGAAAGAGTTCATTGTCGTGCATCAGGGAAAGCTGAGCAGCATGTATGATGCAAGCTGCGACGGGACGTGGTTGCTGATGAAGGACATCTTCGAGGCCACCCGATGGCACAGCTCGGATGTGAACAATCTGGAGAACAGCACCATCCACAGCATACTGAACAGCACGCTCTTGAACGCGTTTGAGAGCAACATCAGGGACGCAATCAAGCAGGTGAAGATTCCGTATCGCAAGAACGGCGGTTCCAGTGGCTCGGATCAGAGTGGTGCTAACGGCCTGCTCTGCAAGATTTTCCTGCTGTCCGGCTACGAGATTGGCT
>ENA-OPCM01000274-OPCM01000274.1-human-gut-metagenome-genome-assembly--contig:-NODE-274-length-39952-cov-6.062010_pt1 | contig 39952 bp, 67 predicted proteins | sample MGYA00241252_ERZ501484 | MGnify/ENA primary metagenome ERZ501484 (study PRJEB25962, sample SAMEA2042583) | human gut metagenome | biome: human gut; feature: human-associated habitat; material: faeces...
GCTGTGCCATCGTGTACCATCCCCCCTGCCACTCGACATGCTCAGGTCTACAGCAGGAGTGTGCCGAAACTTCGTACATATCTGTGCCGAGAGCGTTTGCGTTGTCCTCACTCACCTGCGCTGTAAGCTGCCCGATGCCGGTCATCACGGCGCGTCTGGCGGCGACGTCGATCCGCGCCGACGTCGGACGTTTTGACACGGAGTCGTAGTTGATCGTCCGAATGCCGCTGTTGGCAAGCTGTGTGACGGTGTGCTGTAACACCGTGTTATAGTCAAACGCGCCGGACGAGATGTCCAGCACGGCGGCGTCGAGCATATCCGTGTAATACTCGGTCAGGCTGACAGTCTTGATCTTGCCCTTGTTCGCCGTCGCCACGCCGAGTGTGCGGGTGATGTTCCGGAGTTCGTCTGAGGTCTGTTTTTTAATCGCCGCGACGAGCTGCTTTAACGGTTCGTTGTCCTTGTAGGCAACAGCCGCTTGACCGACTGCCTTGTACAGCTTTTTACTCCGCGCCCAGTCGGTCTTCGCCGCGTCAGTGTAAATCTTATTTACCTCATCTTCGGACGCGCCGAGCGCCTCGGTGATCTCTTTTTTGATATCATCCGCCGCCTTGCCGAGCTCTGACGCGCGGTATATCTGCCAGTCGGCGGTACGTGTGATCTCTTCGGCGTTTTTCAGCCGCCGGATGATATCACGCATGATACGCTTTTCGAGCTGCCGGAACTGCTTTTCAAGCCCTATGGGGAGAGATTCAATCTCGTCAGCGGTTAACATATCACATTACCACTTCGTCGCGCTCAGGGAGGTTTTTAAGCGCGTCCTCGACGCTTTCGCCATACCACTTCGCGCGGTACTCCTCAAGCCTCATAACGCCCATCGAGACGTCCGCGCGATCTTGCTGCCGTTCAGTCTCTTCGTCGATCAGAATGCTGTCCTTGAAGTCGCAGACGAATTCGTAGCCGGATGTTGTCTTCGCCGACCAGAAGGCAAGCGCGAAGACGAGATCGTCGAGACAGTCGCGAAGATTCTGCTGAATCGCGTTAACTGTGTTGTACTTGCGCTTCTTCGCGGCGAGGATTTCGGTTGCGGTCTTCTCCACAGTCTGTGGATTTGAGATATCACCGTACGACAGCCCGACGGCGAACTCGATTGCCCGCTTAAACTCTTCAAGACCAGAGATCAGCGACTGTTCCCGAAACTCCGGCGAGAACGCCTCGAAGAATCCTTTACCGTCCTTGCCGGGATCGATGTCCACAGCCCTGTACAGCCGCTTCGAAAGCTTCGGAAGATGGAATTTACCGTTGTCGTCCTTCTTCAGCGCCGCCGGATCGACGTGAATCGCACGCTCACCGGATTCAAACTCCCAGTCAAGCCGCCCGAACTGCGTGTCGACGATTTTAATTAAATCGACCGCCGGATCGAAGATCGAAACTCCGGCGTTGCTGCCGTCTATCGTGTTGTCGATTGGGTTGCGGTAGTATCCATAGATCGGGCGCGTCATGCCGGGGTAGCGCGTCTCCGGCGCGATGTTCGCCCATTTGTCTAATACCGACAAACTCGTCTCGATTCCGAGATTATTTTCGGAATAACTCACAAAAGCGCGGTTGATGATCGTCAATCCTGTCTCGTCGAGATGGTGCCACTCGAGGCGCGTCAGATACTGCTCATCCTCCTTGACAGTCTCCGGGAAGATGACGTCTATTAGGCGTCCCCGGATGTCGTAGGACAGCGGGATAAAAGCGTTCTGCGGCAGGAACTGAACACTGAGATCAGGCATAGGCTTAATGACCAGTGCGCCGGTTGCAAGCCCCGACTGGAAACTGACGTTAAAATTTCTCAGCACGGCTTGAAACGCCGCGTCGAGATTGGCGTCCGAGACGGTCGCTGTCATCTCGCCGACCGCGATATTAGCGAACTCACGTACGACGCCTTGCTCCACTCTGAGGGAGCGGATATCGTCGGACAGCCACGGCGCGTGCCCGGTATACATATCTGCCCACAGCTTTAATCTGTCTGCCGTGTCGGGCGTCAGCGCGGGCTTTACGCCGAGCGCCGATCTTATCTGGTCAGGTGCAAACAATTGCCGTATCAGTCCTTTCAGAAAAGTGATAAATTTCATACTTGTCCCTCATGGTCGATAAATCGCTTCATATCGCGCTCGAAGGTGTATTCGAAAGCGTCGAGAGAGTCGATATCTGTTGACCCATCATCGAGGCGAACATCGTCAAGCGCCTTGTCGTCCCACACAGCCTCTGAGAGCGCCGTCCTGAGCGTTTCGCAGTCGGGGGTATATAAGAACCTTCCCGCGCCCATAAGCGCCTGTGTGGCGGCTATGCGGTCGTTGACACACGCCTTGACAGCCGGTCGGACGATCGTCGCGGGCATAGCTTTGTCAAAAGCCCGTGCAAGCCCCCGACCGAGGACGGTTTCGGCGTTATCGAAATAGATATAGTCGATTTCACCGTACTTCGCGGCGACACGCTGTGCGAACTTGATGACAAGATCGTTTATATCGCCCGGGTCCAGGTCGCCGAAGTGACGTTCAGACGCCAGTGCGATGAGCTTATCATAGCCGCCTGTTTTCGCAGTCGCGACGAAAGCGTGCCCGGACTTATTGCCGCCGAAATCGACGCCGATGACGATTTCGGTGATTTCGCGTTTCTTGAATTCGCCGGTGAAAAGAAATTTCGCGGGGTTGTCCGCGAAACGCCGGTATATCGCGCCTTCTGCCCGGACCCACTTGCCGAGTATCAGGCGGTCATAGTAAATCGTTCCCTCGTACTCCTTGCAGAGATTCTTCACGAATTCCGGCGAGAGGAACGTGTTATCAAAAATCGTATACTGCTGGCAGTAAATGTCGGCGTCTGAATCGAGGAATGTTTTAAGCCAGTGCGTCGGGTGCTCAGGGTTGAGAGAGCCGTCGAAACACGAATACGGCTTGTCGAGACGGCTCTTTAACATGTTGAACACGTCTTCGTGCCATTTCGCCACCTCGTCACCGTAAATGTATTTCGCGGACGCGCCCTGAATCTTCGCGACCTGCGAGACCTTCTCAGCTCCGAGGCAGTAGACATCTTCACCACATACACGGGCGATATTCCGCGAGTTGATCGTCCCGACCACACTCGAAGTGTACCGCTCGCGCATAGGCTGTAGGACGTTTCGCTCGATGGTCTCTTTTGAGACACCGACGATAAAACATAAGCCGTCTTTGCCTATCCGCTCGCGTATTCTCATCGGAATCACCGCAGTGACATCCACATAGGACTTGCCCGAACGTACCGCTCCCGACTTGAAGTTCCAGCGTTTATTTGCCTCGGCGATGTACTGCTTTTGCTTCGCGGTCAGCATCTGTTCTCACCTCGGCTAAAATCTTGTCGAGCTTTTCGAGAGCCGGAGCGTCAGCGTCACTGTCGGACTTAAACATTCCGATGTGCTTGCCGATGAGCTCGAGAGCGCGGAGTTTATCCGACGCTTTGAGCTCGCATTCCTCCGCAGGGAAGAACGCCACTTTCGACAGCTCTTCAAGAACCTTATCGGCGGTTATACCGGTGCGCTTCGATTGCTCAACACGTAATTTGGCAATATATCCCAGTATCTCAGGTTTCTGTAGGTTCTCGCTAGCTATACTTGCGGCAGTTTTTTCAGAGTACCCTGTCCTTAGCGCGGCTTGCGTCGCGTTCAGGTCTACGAGGTATTCCTCGCAGAAGCGTTTCTGTTTGTTCGTCATCCGGTTTCACCCGCCTTTCATGTAAAATAGTCGCGCCCGCCCCCACCACTGCGTATAACGGCGCGTGTTTACCCTGTACCCTTTCCCGTGCCGTGAAGGAGTGTTGAACACGCACGGTAAAAATCAGGAGGCTGTGTTTCCACAGTCTCCCGATGATACCATTATACCACAGTGGATGTGACATTTGTGACAAGTTTAGCTTTGCCGCAAAAATCTGTTGCACCGCTGTCTGACGGTTGCCGCTGTGTTGCCTCCGCCGACACGCATTGCGACTGCTTGCCAGCTCAGGTTGTCGACGAAACGCGCAGTGAGAATCTGCCGGGTCAGGCTGTCTTCGACGCCCGAGATATAATTCATTAAGCGTCTGAGTTCCTGCTCTTCGCGGCAAATTTTCTCGAAGATCAGAGACTTAAGCATTGCTATCTCCACAGCGATTGCCGTCCGGTCGGTGACGCTGCCTTTGCCGTTCGGCATACCGGACGAGATCGGCGACGTCGATGACGCGGCGGCTTCAAGCTTTGCCAGTCGCTCTTTGTCTGAGTTAATCTCGCGGCGGAGATAGTACAGCTGTGATAGCTCCTGCCGGGTCATCGTTCATCACCATCCGTACAGCAGAGCCGGTGACAGTTTGGACAGGTCGCGAAGTAGTCGGGGCGCAGCCATATGTGACGCATACTTACGACGTCCGTCTCGAAGATACACCCACAGTGCGGGCACTTGAAATGGATTGGTTCGGGCTTTTTGCCGGGCTTGATAATCTTAATCTCCATCGTCGTCCTCCTCATCAATTTTCCCGTTTTTGATTTTGCGTTCTGCGTACTCAAAGGCAAGATATCCGGTGAACATCACGAATACGCTGCCCAGAGCCATCAGCACCATAGCAAGTGGCCAGATTTCAAACGGCTTGAATTTTTCCTCCGCCCCTCCGAGCACGCATCCCGCGACAAGAATCGCGACGGAGATGTACAGCAGGACGAAGGGCGTTGATCTGAGAATTCTCATTTCTCTTCACCCCGTATGCACCGGTTCTCGAACTTCTTGTAAGCGTCGAGATACATCTCGTCTTTGTCCCCGTTGTATGTCAGCTCGTAGTACATTCCGTCCGGCACAGTCGTACTCGCGAGCGCTTTCCAGTTCTGGAGCGTCTTGCAGAACCAGACGACATACACGTCGTCGACGGTTATCTGCATTTTGTCGGTCTTGTCAATGTGCTCGTTCGTATAGTCACGGACGGTTTCTTTGATAAGCTGCATGGTGTTTTTATTAATCATTGAGTATCATACCCTCCCTTATCGCAATAAGCAGCGCCTCTTTATAGATTGCTCTGGTCGGTTCATCCAGTGTCAGATAGACGCTCTGAATGAGACCCGCGACCTCTACTGTAATCTCCTTCGCAGTGCCTTCAAGCTCGAGTGCGCCATTTTCTCCGGTTTTAATCGTTGCTTTGATCATCGTCTTCCACCTCCTCGAGCCAGTACTCCCTCCGGCATTCTCCGCAGATCGGATCAATGTTGTCCCGCGTTTTGCGTGGGCACTCAAATTCCGAATCCATGCTATCCGGGCAGAACGCTATTATACCGTCGGCGGTCATGCTCACCCTCGGAAACACCTTCAGAAGCTTGCTCTGCCTTGTCTTCTTCGGATGCTCCTTCGCCCAACGTTCGACGATTTCGACGGCTTCGGCGGGGTGACTCTTGGTATAACCATAGCACCCCTTGCCAACCTTACGCGCCGCGACAAGCAACGGGCATAATGTGCCATCCTTGTCTGTGCATTCATCACCGAGTGCGCCGCACATCCTGTTATGCTTTTCGAGAAATTCAACTGCGTCCATTTTCGTCCTCCTGTGCACATGCGTCAATGTCCCAATCGCAAGGGCTATAAGGCCACGGGCGAACATTTTCGATGTTTGCGCCTGTAATCCGGCACTGTCTCTCCCCGCGAAGCCGCCATGCGGCGAGCGGACATCTCGAACACAGACGGACGTTTTTCTTGCACTCGCTTTTTATCACTTCGAGCGCGTGTTTCAGTTCAGGTGTCATTCTTTCCCTCGTCATTTTTTCCCTCCTATCAATAGCACGATGATCACTAAAATCACCCAGAATATCGCTGATATCCACAGCGGAGACAGTACCCACCACCATGACCACGCGATAATGCCGCATAGCTTTAGGATAATAAAGACTATCGTCAACAGACCGGTGAAACCGATTCCGCCCGATGCTTGTTTGTTGTTCATTGCTCGTCCTCCCTGTTCCACACGTCGACAATCTCCTGCTGCGTGATTACGGTCCTGATTCTGAGCTTAACGACACCGATTATGGATTTCGCCTTCTCAAACATCTTCCGCGCTTCCGCGTAGCTTTCGTCCGCACAGAAGAATCGATACTCTCGGTCGTCCTTGCGCTTATACTCGACGACGTTATTGATGTGTCCCATTATTTTCGTCCTCCTCGTCCATCTTCGCGCCGCAAGCCGCGCAATACGGCGAGCTATAATCCGAATGGTTTCCACACACTGAACAGAAAACTCCAAGATTCTTTCCCACAGCGTTGCCGGGAAACTTTTCGTCCCATGTGAGCCAGTGCCCGCGGACGACCGGCTCGACGTCGGCAGACGGAATTTTCATGATGCTTTGGGTCGTAACAACGTAGGAACAGCCGCGCGTGTTTAACGGATCGTAAAGTATCGCTTTGTGTTTTAGCACTTCTTCGCGGTCGATATAGTCAGCCATTTCCACCCTCCTGTATCCTCCTGAGCCGCTCCCAGTCATCATACGCGCCGTGCGTCTGCTTTCGGCAGTCGGTCTCGTTGTCGTAAAGCTCGCAGCGTCTGAAGCTGTCGAACTCCCACAGTCCGTGAATCTGCCGTCCGCGGTCGTCGACCAGCCCGATGAGGTCATCACCGTCGTCGGTTTCGAACAGTTCCCGCGCGTGCCCGCGCTTCACGCGACCGTTCTGGTTTACGTAGTAGTCGCAATAAGGTCTGAGCGACTTGTCCCGCGGTGATGGGATATAGGCTTCGATCTGCTTCCGTGTCTTCTCGTCAATCATGATTTCTCCTCCTTCTCTTCTCAGCGGCAAGCCAGTACTCTTTCTTACAATCGGTGCAATCTTTCGGTCCGCGGCACGTGTAGCGCACATCTATATCGCCCGGGCAAATATTCAGCGCACCGCTAAACACAATGGCGTGTGGAAACATCTCAAGGAACCTTTCCTGCCGGGTTTCAGCCTTTTTGCCGACGTCGGCAGAATGGTCTTCATCGTCGAACCACTGCGCCGGAATCCCGCTGATCTTACACGTACGATTGTCGCGCCCGAAGTCGCAGTGCGCGCAGTCGTATTGCTCTTCGCACCAGTTGTGCAGGTGCATTGCTTCTTGCCTGATTTTGTCGTTCATTGTTTGTCCTCCTTCTCCTTAGCCCATTCGTCAATTTTCCACTCCCACGGCTCTTTGTGCCATGTGTAGCAAGCATCTCTGTGTGGGTCGTCTAACGGGCAATCGTCGCAGTTTCTTCCTCTGCACGTGTTTTTTATTGTTTCAAGTGCTTGTTTAAGTTCAGGTGTCATTGTTCGCCCTCCTCTTCCGGCAGCCTCGGCAACGGCATCCAGTGTGTCACTTCGTCATCAACGTTGTTGTAATGGTCATCGTGGATGTAGTGACTGCTTTCCCACCATCCTTTGGGGATTCTGTACCCGTCTTTTTCTTCATCGTAATCTCCCCATTCCCAGATTTCAGACCAATCCCAGCTACTGTTGTCTTCAAGTACTGTTCCGTCTTCGTAAAACGCGGTGGCAATGGTCGAGTGCGTGTCATCACCGCATCTCCACTGCGCTCGTATCAGAACCTCGGTTTCGACTTCCGGCAGCCTGTCCTTAACGCTTATCCATTCAGCCATCATTTTCTCCTTTTCGGCGGTTCGGGAAGCGGCATCCACGCGATCACTCGCGCACGGAATCCGCGCGCCACTTCTCCGCACCACATTTTGTTATAACATAGTCCGATGCCGTATGTCTGAAACATACGATTATAGTTGCCATAGCGGAAACACTCGTACCAGCAGAGAACATCCACGCCGTCTTCCGGCGGTCTGCCTTTAGCACTTGTCCACTCACCCATTGTTCCCCGCCTCCAAATCAATCCGTCTCAGCGCCGTAAGCAGCGTCCGGAGGTTGTCCTCGGTGCAGGGCGCGGACTCTGACCACATGGGGTCGCCGTCGATTCCGACGTAGCGGAACACCCCGTCCTTCCCCTCACAGTAAAACACAAAGTATTTCTCGCCGCCGCGCGCGCGATCATTTATCATCTTAAACCGTGTCCCCGGATGCTCCCACACCCAGTCAAGTACATGGTCGGTCAGCGTCCGGATTTTCCGGTCTCTGACGTCGGCCGGGGTGTACCGCCTCGGCGTGACGCGCTTGTACTCCGAGAGCTTGCCCTCCGCTTGCAGTTCCTGTAATTTTCCTCTCACTGAGCCGTATGTCAGCCCCATTATTTCGGCGATTTCCGCCGCTTTATAGCCCTTGCCGCGAAGCTCGACGACCTGTCCGATCAGCTTTGTCGTCCATTCGGTGGTTGTGCCTTTCTTTCTCACGCCGATCACCTCCTGGCGATTTCCGCCGCCAGACTCAAGTAGCCCACTCCATCCACGAAGCTATCTGCCTTATAGTTCCCGCTCCGAATCCGCGCGATTTTGAGGAGCGCCATCATTATGGCGACGTCCTCGGAAAAGATCGGGTGCCCGATGTAGGTCGTCCAGAACTCCGCGATAACCGCGAAATTATCTTCCGGCTTCCCGTACTGCTTTTCTCTGTCCCCGGTCACGATTTTCTTCGCGGCGTCGAGGATTTCGGCGCGGGTAGTTGGTGTATCGGTTGGTGTATCGGTCTCAGTTGGTGTATCAGTTGGTGCACCGACTATCGAGTCGATCGTTTTGCTGACCTCAACCATACGATCGCCGACCTTTTTGCCAGTGCCGGCAGAATGGTCAAGTCCGAAATCGCTGTCCCACCACATCGGGATTCCGTCGATCTTGCAGCTCAGGTTGTCGCGGCAGAACAGGCAGCCTTCGCACCCGTCGCGGTATCCCTCACAGTTCACGCTCAGCATCCTTGCGGCTTCCCGCAGCTTCTCGTCTTCGTTTTTCATAATCGTTCTCCTTATTTCGATTTTATAACTATGTGTGTTCTCCCGCGCCCGAGGAGTTCGTCCTGCATCATCTGTGCGACTTTGTCTTCCTCGGCGGTCTCGGGTCTGTAGTTCTTTCCGGCTCTTTCGGCGTAGTCGGATGTGATGTCCTCGATGCCTTGGAGTATGTACATCAGGCGTTTGTCGCCGAATCCGGCAATATCGTTCAGCGCCAGGCACACGGCGAGCAAAATCCGGTTCGCGTAGATTTTCTGCCGTTCCGCGAACTCGGCGTCGACCATAGCCCGGACGGCTTCCTGCGTCCCCGCCGGTAGGTTCTGCCGCGCGGTGGCGGGGGACATTCGTGCTTTCACGGTTCAGCCCTCCTGTAGTTGTTCCGCCTCGGCGGGAAGAGCTTGCGGTTTTCGGCGCGGAGCTGGTAGAAGTCACTCCGCGACCTGTGCAGTGCGTTGCAAATTTCCGATTCGCTGATATCGCGATCCGACCACATATCGGCGGCGCGGGCGATTTCCTCCGGCGACCAGATTCTCCCGCGCTCGTGGCGGCGGGGGAAGAGTTTGCGGTTCCGCTGCATGGCGCCGCGGACGGCTTTCTCCGACCGGCAGACGGCTTCGACGATTTCGCAGATGTCCGCGCCCCGGTTCCAGCATTCTGCCATGTACTCAATGTCCTCGTCCGACCATCTGCCGCGGTTGACGCCTTTTTCGATGTGGCTTTCGGCGACGCGGTCGGTGTTGTCGTGTCCGCGCTCCGGCGGGACGACGGTGACGAGACCTTTCAGGATTTTCCGGATGACCATGACCGGCAGCCTCGTCCGGGCGGCGATTTCGTGGAGTTTCTTTTCCGGCTCGGGGGTGTTTTCGAGTTCGGCGAGGATTTCGTCTTTGGCGATCATGATTTGCCCTCCGCGTCGATCAGTTTCAGTGCCACTATCAGTTTTTGCAGATTCTCGATGTTGCAGTACTTAAATCGCGACCACAGTTCATCCTCGCCGACTTTTACGTAAGTCATGTGCACATCATCCTCGTAAAACGCCAGCTTGAAATATTTCCCCGCGATCGACGATATTATCTCAAACTCTGTTTTCGGATGTGCCCACACCCAGTCCATCACGCGATTGATAAGGAGCCTGACACGATGGTCTACTGCTTCCGGGAAATACCTCGGCGCGGGAAGCTCGTCCATGCGCGGTATCTTGCCTTGCGCCACGAGGACGCTTATGTATCCTTTCGCGCGGCTCTCGGGTATGCCGAGCATTACCGCGACCTCCGGTGTTGTGCATCCGGCTTTACGCAGTCGGATTACCTGATTGATTTCTTTCGTCGTCCATGTCATCGACCAATCTCTCCATTTCTCGCATTTTTTTGTCCAGCATCATGTCGCCGGTGATATCCCGCAGTGCTCTGAGTGTCAGTGCCGCGATGTATGCCGGGTCATTCGAGCCGTTCACGCAGACGCGGCAGAATTCCGTGAGCTTGATGATGTCTGCCCAGGACATTTTTTCCATTGTGCGGTTATACTCTTCGAGGTACTCGCCCCTCGCGGTCGCCGCTTCGTTGGGCGTCTTACGCCCGGCTCTGACGTCCCGCCCCAGACCGGCAATGCGCGCGAAGTACTTGTATTTCGCCGGGGGCATTGCGTCGTAATCGAGGTATGCGCCTTCGTAGGCTCTCAGTTCAGTTTCGGGGAAGGTCATTTCGATTTGCCTCCGATTCGTGCATCAGACGCAGAGTAGCCAGAACGATTCGCTGCATTTCTTGCGTTAAGGTTCGGAATAGCTCGATGAGCTTTTGCTCATCCGGGGTAAGATTGTTCATAGTTTTGTATCCTTTCTGTTATAGCATGCGGTCAAGTGAACGGGAAACCTGACGACCCTGACGAGGATGACGGCTACTCTATTCTTTTATATTATTTTTTTTTTTTTTTTTCATAGCGTAAAGGTATAAAAGCCGTCAGGGTCGTCAGGGTCGTCAGCCGTCGAAACGATGATTCAAATGAATCCCGATATATTTCGCACCTCGTTCGCCTTTAATCTTTTGGTATTGCTTCGAGACTTCCATACCGAACTTCGTACTCGTATGCACATACTGTTCGCCGCTTCTCGCCCAGTCTTTATACGCCGCGTACAGCATATTCGCCGGTACATCTCCTCCCGGCTCTGTACACTCTTCGAGAAACTGCGAAATGCTGTCCATCTCGTGTCGGTACTCTGCCACAGCCTGATATACGGCGGCGGGCATTTTCAGCCCCTTGTCCTGCTTGTACAGCTGATAGCCGCGCACAGCCCAGGCGAGGATTCCGGGCAGCTCTCTCCTCAGCTTGCCGGGGAGCTGCTTGTCCTTCTTGTCGTCCGGGATACAAACCGTGAACGGGATCATGTGCACACGCCGCCAGATACCGGTGTCGGTGCCGCGGATGATCGGCTTGTGGTTCGTCCCCATCCAGAGCTTGAACTCCGGCATAAACTCGAATTCGTCGCCGTAGAGCTTTCGCGCCGTCACAGGGTCTTCGCCGGAAAGCTGCTTTATCAGTCCCTCGTTCAGCCGCATTCCTTCGTTGGGCTCGACAGAAGTCACAAACCGTGCGGATTTCAGCCGGGCAATGTCGCTGTTCGCTCCGCCGCCCGAGGACGGCTTGACCATGATCGTTTCGGGCTGCACGTTCGCGGCGTAGTCTCCGCATATCTGCCTGACTGTGGACAGAAACGTCGATTTGCCGTTCGATCCTGAGCCGTAGAGGAAAAACACACACTGTTCTGACGTGTCGCCGGACAGTGAGTACCCGACGGCTTTCTGGATGTACCTGATGAGGTCTTCGTCACCGGCGAATACCGTGTCGAGGAACGTCAGCCACGTCGGGCATTCAGCCTCCGGGTCGTACTCAACCGGAACGATTTTCGTCATGTACCGGTCGGCTTCATGCTCAAACAGCCTGCCGCTTTCAAGGTTGATATAGCCGTTGACGGCGTTCAGAAGCGTTGTGTCGGTGTCTGTCTGTTCCGGCAGAATCGGGAGATGATGATGCAGCTCTTCAAGCATGGCCTTCTTAGTCGCGCTTGACCGGCTTCGCTTCCGCCACTTCTGGAACGCCTTGAATTCGTCACTCGGGTTCTCCGGGTCGCCGGTGTCATACAGCCGTGCTTCGGCGTCCATCATCTGGATTGACCGCTCAGCCGCCTTTTCGATTTCGCCGCCGCGGTCTGATACCCACTTGCGGCGATCATAGTACAGCCAACGCTTATCTACGTACGAGTATCTGATGAACCCGCCGAAATAGTCGCAGAAGCGCTCAGCGTTGCCCATATCGTCGAATGAGTACATCTTAGGGGTAGATGTACCCCCGATGGTTACATACGCTCCTGCGACGTTCTGAAGCCTCTCAGAGGGGGTGTAGACTTTCGAGCACCCGGCGATAGCTTTCTGAATCGTGAATATCCCGTAGGTGCTTCCTGCCTGCTGTCTGTCCCACTTCTCGCGCATGAGCCCTGACTGCCGGAACATGGCGTCCATCTTCGCGGCGTCGCACCTGCACCAGAACGCGAGGTGGTTGCACAGCGCCATATCCGCTTCAGACTGTGACGGGTAGCCGGTGCAATCTCCATGCCAGAGCCGGAAGAACTTGTCCGCTGACGCCGACCGCTGAATCGCGGCGAGTATGTCGTCTATGGAATCCGGGCAGGAAGCGGGGGCTTCGATCGGGGCTTCGGCGGGGGTCGTGCCGCCGCCTATATACTGCTCGTGAAGCGTCTTGATTGTCTCGGTGCACTCGGTGACATTCGGATACTGGGACGCCGACCTGCCGGTCATCACGAAGAACCTGCCGTCTTCGTACATTTCGATGTTCCCGCGTCTCCGCCCATGCGGAGGGAGAGTGCCGCGGCAGATGATATGTATGCCGCCGCCGGACGTCGAGATTTCCGTGTAGCTTTGGAGAGTATCAACGAAATCCGCGAGCAATCCGGGTTCGCCTTGCATATATCTGTCAATTTCGTCCGTCATGCCGTCGATATCCACACCGAAATATGGGCTGTTTGAGAACATGAAGCCTATGCCGTCATAGCCTTCGGCGGTCGAGGCGATATCGAACCCGCACCACGTCGACGGGTCGTTTGACCTCGCCGGTTCTCCGGAGCGCGGATCATAGGGAACCTTCCGGGGCTTACCCCTGTCAGGGTCCGGCACGAGCTTCCAGCTCACCCAGTTCGGGAGGGCTTTAAGCTCTGCCGGAATCTTATCGTAGTTTGTCATCGGCTATCAGTTCCACGGCAGAGCAGAGCCGGGAATGCCGCCTGACTGCGTGTTCTGCGCCTGAGCGGTATTATTAACCGTGCTCGTGCTTCCGGCGCTCTGGCGAGGCTGTGGAGGCTCAGGGATGTATGTCAGAGGTCCCGCCTCCGAGGGGTTCCAGTACTTCACTTTGAGATATTTCTTGCCGTTGTACAGCTCGTGATAGAGTTCGAGCTGCACTGCCTTGCCCGCGAGATCGGCGAGCATTTCACCGAGCGACTGGTAGTTCTTGCCTTCCGGCAGAGCGGCGGCTTTCGCGATACGCATGACCTGTGAAAAGCTGTACCCGCCGACAGCGGCGTCGAGTTCCTTCGGTTCGCGGAGCTTGTACATCCAGTGGGTCAGAGTGCGTCCGGCGCAGGTCTGCTGCACGTCCTTGCGGATTTCGCAGTTGATGACCACACAGCCGTGCTCTTCGGCGGCGCGGGTGATTGCGGCTTCGTATTTTCCCTCGGGGATGATCTCATTCAATTCCTGATAGCTTAAGTTAAACATTAAATTTAATCCTCCAAAATTAATTTTCTCGCATCTTCGACCGAATAGGCGATACCGGCGATAAACCCGTATTCGCGCATTCTCAAGACGAACCTTTCCTGCTCCGGTCGGATTTTTCCGCCGGGCTTTTTGACTTCGATGAACACTGCCTTGCCGTCCGAAAACCGGACACCGAACAGATCAGGGAATCCGACTGGAAGACCGGTCGTGACAAACCTGCCGTCCTTCGTCACCCAGCTTCCGACGTTCGCCCGGAACAGCAGCGCGATGTCTCCACACTGTGTGCGGATGAGGTTCTGCACGTCATGCTCTGTCATGTATCAGTCCTCGCGTCCGTGCCTGGTGCCATGCCCAGCCCGGCTTATAGCCATGTTGTTTTCCGTATGCTTGCAGCTCCGCGTATGTCTTGCAGTCTGACGGCTGTGTGTACCTGAGCGTGAAGCCCTCGATACGGACAAGCTCAGCCGCCTTTTCCTGTATCTCCCTGACCTTCTTCGGAAGCGGAGCGCCGCACCACGGGCATTGACGCAGTTCGTTCGGCTCGAACACCCGGAAGCACTCGGGACAGGTGACGATCTTCACGTCGTTCTGCTCACGCGGTGCTTTCTTCGTCCGGTCCTTCTTTTCAAGGGACCATTCGCGGTCATCGTCCGGCATTCCGAACCGGGCGTAATTGCCCACGTGGTCAATGATCACCGCTTGCTTGCCGGGCATATAGCGCATACACCGCATTGACTGCTGTATATACAGTGTCAATGATTTCGTCGGTCTGAGAAGTATCGCGCACCCGCAGTCAGGCACATCGAATCCCTCGGAGATCAGATCGACGTTGCACAGCACCCGGATTTTTCCGGCGCGGAAGTCGGTGATAATGCGATTTCGTTCCGGTTTCGGCGTCTCGCCGTCGAGGTGGACGGCGGGGATTCCGGCTTTCGAAAACGCTTCCGCGACCGCTTTCGAGTGCTTGATCGACGCGCAGTAACAGATAGCTTTTTCGCCTTTTCCGAGGTTCTTGTAGTTCGCGATGACGTCTCCGTAGATAGCTGACGACATCAGCCGCGATTCAATCTCGGAAGCGACGTACTCGCCCTGCTTGACGTGCAGTCCGGTGAGGTCGGCGACGCTCGGCGCGTAGTAGTCATACGGCGCGAGGAAGTGATTTTCAATCAGCCACTTCGCGGACATACCGATTATCAGCCGGTCGTTTACATCTCCGAGCCCGTCGCCGTTCAGTCTGACCGGCGTAGCTGTCACGCCGACGCGATAGGCTTTCGGAAATGCGTCGTATATCCGGCGGTATGACGCAGCGAGTGAGTGGTGATTCTCGTCGGTGATGATCAGCGACGGCGGGCGCATTTTATGGATTCTGCGTGTTATCGTCTGAACCATGCCCACAGTGCAGTACTCCATGTCGACGCCCCATCCGATGAACGTCCGGACAATCTGGTCGACGAGCTCTTTTCTGTGGACGAGAAACAGCACACGGTTGCCTTTCCATGTCGTACGGCGTGCCATATCTGCCACGATACAGGATTTTCCCGCCCCGCAGGGGAGTACCACACACGGCGCTCGCGCCCCTTCCGCCCATGCCTGATGGACGCGGTTGACGACATCAACCTGATACGGTCTGAGCTGCTGCATTCTTCGCCTTTCCCGCACAGCTCATACAGAGCTTGCGCCCATATGTTTTCGTTGTGCCCTCGACGATCTGAGCGACGGTGACGCCGCGTTCCGGCAGTATCACGTGCCCGCAGTCCGCGCACCTGTCCGGCTCCGCCCCTTCGGCGAGCCAGTCGCGGAGCTTCTGCCCGATCTCCGGGGTTATCGGCGCGTTGAAGTCGTCGAGGAACGTCGTGTCCTTTGAAGCCGTCGCGTAATGTGCCCGGTCAAGATTCAGCACGACGTCGAACTCGTATTCGGTGTTTTCGCGCTGTATCGGCGCGAGACCGATCTTAACCGGGACGTTCTTGCCGCGGTCGTTCAGCTCCATCGCGTATGCCGTCTTCGTCCTGAGCGTCACGATGACGTGACAGGGGAGCGAAAGCAATGTGGTGATGAGCGTGTTCTGCACCTTTCCGGCTTCATCCCACGCGGTGTATGAGTTCTTGCCTTTTTGCTTCTCGACCTCCGCCTTATACTCGAGGACGCCGCCTTCTCCCTCCCAGGCATGGGACAGGGAATCGACGATCAGAACGCCGTCTTCTCCGACCGCTTCGGCTCCCGCCTTCGCGATCTCGATGTATCTGTCCGCTTTGTACGGCGGGACGAGCGGCTGATACAGAAACTCACCCGTACCCCACTCCGGGCGGTCTGCGTAGAACCGCGCTCTCTCATGCTCCGTGTCGATCAGAGCGACGCGCGACCAGTCGCCGCCTGTCATGCCCCCTGCTATCATCAGTGCCGACAGGGTTTTGCCCGAGCCGGAAGGACCCGTCAGCGCGAGCCTGAGCTTCGCTTTCTTCCTTGCTGCTTTCTCGAACATATGTCTTCCTCCTTCACTTGATTATCAGGGACTTCGTGCGGACGATCTGAGCGCCGGGAAGCTCCGTGCCGGAGCGTATCGCGTCCTTGACCGCCGTCTTGTTGATGTCCGGCGTCGAATACCTGAGCAGATCGTCGCGGTCGTTCCGCTGTGCCCAGTCGATAAACCCGAGTTCATCAGCTACTTCCACACTCTCGGCGTTCTGCCTGATAGTGAGCTTCGCGAGCGGCTCGTCGACCTTCTTGACGTCGGCGTTTATCATACAGTCCATGATGTATTTTTTGAAGCGCTCAATTTCGCGCTTCTTCGACGCACTGCGCTGCCGCAGCGACTTGATTTCGGCGTCGAGCGCTCCTGCCTCGGCGGTGAGCTGCTTGACGAACGCGCCGCAGTTCGCGAGCTTGTCCGCCATCTCGCCGTCAACGGCGTCGAGAGTGTCGAGGAGCGCGTCGGTGAGCTGCTGACGGTACTCGACGAGATCGTCTATGATCTCGTTGTTTTCGTCGAGGTAGTGCCCCTCGGCGTCAGTGTCCGGTTCCCAGTCGGTGTAATCGTCGATAAGCTTAAGCACCGACGCGTAGCGAGATGAAATGTTGAAAAGGCTTGACATTTTGTTCCTCCTGTGTTATAATGGTTGTGGATGATTTTATCTGCCCGCGACCGGAGTTGCTGCTCCGCCGCGGGCGTTTCCTTTACGCCCGCACCCTGATGATGAGTATGTCATTGTCAATCGTGCGCTCCGTGCGGAACTCTGCGTCGCTGTTTGCTTCACGAGCCGGTATGAATACCCGGTCGCGTCCTTCGCGCGTCAGAGCCCGTGAGAGCGCCTCTGCGAGGATTTTGTTCGCAGCCTCGAGGATTTTGCTCGAGGCTCTGAGCTCGTTGATTGTGCGGTCCTGCTTGCGGATGAGCTCGGTCTGCAAGCTGTGGATTTTTTCGTAGTCAACTTCGGTGATCATGTCCACACCTCACGCAGTCTTGCTGTTCTTCTCGCTCGACGCCTTACCGGCTTCGAAGCCTTTGCAGTAGCACTCGAGCGGCAGAAGATCGCTTTCGCTCATCCCGACGAGATGACGCAGGATGTTCGCGAGCAGATCGGCGTTTTCGGCCGAGAGCTTTTCAGTTTTTGCCATTGTTATTTTCCTCCATTTTCTTGATTTTTGCGTATCGGCGTTCGAGATCGCCGATGTTCAGCCCCCACGCCTGGTAGGCTGCGTCCGCGTCAACTGTGCGGTTGTTCATCAGCGGGATTCCGAGTTCTTCCATCTTCTCCCGTGCGAGTACCTTAAGCTGACACACTTTGCCTTTGCTCAGACCGCCGAAGATCTCGTTGATTTCAGCGTTGCCTAGCTGTGGTTTTGTGTAGTAGGCGGTCACTGCCGTCTCTACGCTTGCTATCATTGGTACGTTAGTCATGTGGTTCTCCTTTCTTTCAAAATCTGATTTCTCGGGAATCAACACCGAGCAGACGGCAAGCCGTCAGTATCTGCCGACGACGGATCAGGTACTTCCCGCGCTCAATCAACCATTGACCGCGCACAAAGTCATCAGCATAATTGCGAATATCTGCCGGTTCAGCGACATACGCCTTAATTTCATCTATGAGCGCGTTTCGCTTGTCCCGGAGGGCAAGGCAAACGTCTTCGTACCGATCAAGGTTTCGGATGACATACGCATCGTTGGCGCGGAAGTACGCACGATTAATGGCGCCATAGCGTTTAAGCGTGTGTATGTAGCTCATTTTCTCACCTCCTTTATCTGCCCGGGCTTGTGACCGGGACTGCCGCATTACCGAGAGCCGAAGCTCTCGTCACTCTGCGATTATCTGCAATACATCTTGAGCTGTCCGTCGATGTACTCATATTCGATGCCGTTGACGTCGAACCGGACGTAGTTCCAGTCGGTCGAAGAATAAAGCGGCTCGCGCTCGTAGGTCTCCGCGACTCTCATCCGGCGGTGCTTGTTGACCTCAAAGGTTTCCACAGTGTGGATGATCTTCACCCTCTCGGCGTTGAACCCGAGTTCCTCGGCGATGAAGTTCGCGGCTTCCTCGTCGGTCATGACCTTCGTGAAACTGTCCTCTTTGAGCTTCACGTAGTCGCGCTGAGTCATCTGTGTCCCGGCGCTCTTGCAAGTCGTCCATTCGAGTTCGGCGTCGAGCTGTGCTTTCAGCTTCTCGATCTCTTCCTGCTGAGCGTTCAGACGCTTTTCCATCGCGTCGTGCTCGTGCATTCCGAGTTCGGTCTGGTCTTCGATGTAGCGTTCAACTTCGCGAGCGATCTTCTCAGCGAGCCCGTTCTCGTTAGTTCTGTACGCCTTGCAGAAGGCGTCCTTGTCACCGTCGAAGTCCATGTAAGATTTCTCGATGAACTTGTAGTGTTCGTAGGTCGGGTAGAAACCTGTGCGTTCGGTGAATTCTTTGATGTTCATTTTCTTTATCTCCTCTCAGAATCTCTCAATTCTCGCGACGCGCTCGCCGTATATGAGCCGTGCCGCTTTTATCGCGGGGAACTTCTGGTTCTTGCTGACGAAAATTACTCCGATGGTTTCGGTCATTCTGCCGCCTGCGCGATTTAATCTGCCGGAATAGGCTTGTACATCGTATCTCTTAAGCTCTCCGTGCATTCTCGCGGAGCTGAAATCCGCTGACCCCTCGCCTATAAGCTCGCCGGTCTCGGCGTCGAATTCTTTATAGCCGATCTCATAGTATCCACTCTGATTGATTTTCCGATCTGCTTTTTTGATGGTCTTGACGTTTCCGGTGTAAACCCGGATAATTGTTTCGGTCATGGTGTGTACTCCTTTATGGTTTCCGGCGATTATCACCGGTTGAATATCTTGTGATACTATTATAACACAGTTTGAATGTTTTGTCAAGGGGTTTGTGATAATTTTTTTCAAAAGCCTTGACTTTCTATTCAAGCTGTGGTATAATGGTATCAGAAGGAGGTGAAATGGTTGCACGAGCGAATTAAAGAACTTCGAAAATACCTCGGGCTTACTCAGGCTGAATTCGGCGAGAAAATCGCTATGAGGCAGACCGGCGTCGCGTGGCTTGAAAGCGGCGACAGAAAGATAACCGATCGTGTTATCACAACAATATGTGCGGTTTTCGGGGTCGACGAGATATGGCTCCGCACCGGCGACGGCGAGATGTTTCGTGAACCGACCATCGATGAGCAAATCGCCGGTTTCGTCGGCGACGTCTTGTCAGATAAGGGCGACGAGTTCCAGAAGCGCGTCATGCGTATTCTCGCGTCACTCGGTCCGGAAGGGTGGAAAGCCCTGAGCGACTTTCTGGACGCTGTCGAGAAGGCAGACAAGCAATAAAAAAGGAGTGGGAATTTTCCCACTCCTTTTCATTCGTCCCTCATCAGGCGCCGAATGAATGCGTAGACAGCTTTAAGCTGTGCGTCGGTCGCGCGGTCGAGCATTTGGTTGATTAACGATCTCAGATTCTTCATTATGTAACCTCTTTTCGTTCGATTTCATCTTTTTTTCGAGAAATTTCGTTCGGATACTTGACATTTCGTTCAAAAGGTGATATAATGTACCTGTAAACATATTATACATCATACAAAGCGTAATAGCAAGCCCTAGTTTCTGGAAATGATTACCAATTTTGTGAGAGAGAAGTGAACCAAAATGAAGGTAAATATCCCACGGCTGAAAGGCAAGCTTGCGGAAAAGGGAATGACAGTACAGCAGTTTGCCGATCAGTCGGGCGTTTCAAAGACCACACTGTATCGCATTTACGACGGCACGATATCGGTCAAGTATTCCACGGTCGAACTTATCGCACAGTCTTTGGATGTTTCAGTCGAATGGCTGATAGCCGAAGACGGGACGCAGAATGAGACGATCAGCGCTGAAAATGAGACTATTCCCGAGAATGGGAGCGAAGATTCAAAAATGGAAAATTCTGCCATTACGGAAATGAGGCTGCTTTTTGAGAGGCAGTTCGAATATCAGCGGAAACAGTTCCGAGCGGTGTTCATCCTGGCTATTGCTTTGATGACGTTTATATGTTTAATATTTATGATCGATATCCTGAACCCCGGCGCAGGGTGGCTGAGATATTGACGAGAGGAGAATGCACTATGCAGTGTAAGAAATGCAACCGCGACATTCCGGACGACGCGAACACCTGCCCATACTGTGGAGGTAATGCCAACGGGAAGAAGAAAATGCCGAAATGGTTGATTCCGGTTATTGTTGTAGCCGTTATTGTGATCGCCGTTATCGGCGGCAACAGCGGCAAAAATAATTCCGATCAGCCTGCGGGAGGTTCCATAGATACCAAAGATACCAACCAGAATGGAACGGTAGTTGTCGGGAAAGATTCCCCTACTATCGAATATGAATTTGCCGATGTTATGACCATGCTCGACGAATACCAGACAAACGAAGTCGCCGCTGATCAGAAGTACAAAGACAAGTTCGTGAAGATCACCGGCAAAGTTAAGGACATTGGGAAAGATGTGCTTAACAACATATATGTCTGCGTCAACGACGGCACAGACTTAACGTGGGAATATGCACAGTGCTATTTTAGCGATCAGAGTGAGGTTGATAAAGTCGCGAATCTCGCAGTTGGAGATACCATCACGCTTTATGGCAAGGTGGGTAATTTTAATTTAACCCTTACCATAGACCGTTGTGTAATCGTGGAATAAAAATAAGTGGTTGTTTCCATTCCGGAAATAACCACTTTTTAGCAAAAGGAGTGTGAACATCATGCCGATCTACAAAATGGACGGCAAAAAAGACGGTAAACAACAGTACCGTGTACGTATCAACTACGTCGATCAGTTCGGCAAGCCCCGGCAGATCGACCGGGTAGCCTACGGTTCGACAGAAGCAAAGGATCTCGAGCGAAAGCTGTCCGAAGAGATCAAAAAAACGCCTCCCGCGGCGCGGAAGACATTGAAAGATCTGTATGACGAGTATATCGAGGTCTGCAAGCACGAGCTTCGCGAGACCACGTGGGACAAGAAGCGCCGGACGTTTGAGCATACTATCATCCCTCTCGTCGGGGATATAAAGCTCGACAAATTTAACGTTGTGGCGGCGCAGAAATATAAATCGGATATCCTTGCCCTCGGCCTGAGCCCGGCGACGTCCAGCACGTATCTTAAGGTGCTATCGACGATGATTAACTACGCCGTCCGGATGGAGTATATACCCAAAAACCCTTTGCGGCAGATCGGCGGGTACAAAACACCGGAGTTCGCCGTACCGGAGAAAAAAATCCGTTACTATACTTCGGACGAATTTCTCCGCTATATTGCCGCCGCGAAGCAGCGAGCCGAGGCGAGCGGCGATCTCGACGAGTGGGGCTATTATATCTTTTTTATGATCGCATTTTACACGGGTATGCGTAAGGGCGAGATACACGCGCTGCAATGGGCGGACATCGACGGGAATGTTATCAAGGTCAGGCGAAGCATATCCCAGAAGATCAAGGGCAAGAGGGAAACCGAGCTGCTTGTCAAGACGCTATCGTCTGTCCGCGACGTGCAAATGCCGCAGCCTCTTGCCGCCGCTCTCGAGGACCACATAAAGCGACAACAGGTCATGACAGGCTTTAACAACAATTGGCTCGTCTGCCGTGGTGTCGGCTGCCTGAGAGATTCGACGATCGAGAAACGGAATCAGGCCTTCGCGGAGGCCGCAGGACTTCCACACCGCACCATACACGAGTTCCGACACTCGCACGCGTCGCTGCTTGCCAACAGCGGTATCAATATTCAGGAAGTCGCACGACGGCTCGGGCACAAAAATGTCACGATCACGTGGAATACATACTCCCACTTATACCCGCGTGAAGAAGAGCACGCGCTCGAGATCCTGAATAAAATCGTGTAAAATACGTGTACGGCAAATAAAAAATGCCGTAAATACGGCACTTTTCTGTATACTGGTGGACCATCTAGGAAACGGAGATACAGTTCGCACACGTTCACGATGTTTCGAGAGTATCCCTAAAACGCCCATATTTCCTGACATTTTGAACGCTTGCGTTTTATAGCTTTCGCACCGAAAAAAGTTATTTTCGGAGAAAACGTGTATAAAACGTGTAAAGCCGGGGATTTTTCCCCGGCTCCGTCATGCGTTTTTACGATATGTCTTAAGCGCGTCTGAGATCAGCTCATTCGCAGTCATCCCATATGCCCCGCGAAGCTCGTCGATCAGCGCTTTGGTCGTCGACGACACGCTGATCTTCGCCCACTCTTTTTTTGCGCCGGTCTTAGCGTCGTAGTAGGCGTCTACGGGTCCGTAAGCGACCATAATCCAATCAGCGGCAGCCGTATTGGTCAGCAGGTATAAATCCTCTCGCACGAGCCCTTTACTTCGTACAGTGTGGATAAAGTACTTCCCGGATTTCGTCCGGTAAAGGTACTCGGTGCACCCGTCGTACCGCGATTCGCCGATCTGCTCCGCTGTGGAGGTATCGCACAGCGTGCCTTTAATTGTTCGTTTCATTTCCGTACTCCTTTATGAGGCAGCCGAAGCACCGTCCTGTGAAATCAGTCATAATAAGACACCTTTTCTACGATACTGACGTCCTTGATTGGAGCGTGAAGCGAGTAGTCCATGATGCAGTTACGATCGACGTCGTAGGTAAGCATGATGTTCTCGCCGCCGTTCTCGGGGACAAGAAGCGGATCGCCGTTCTCGTTCTCGCTGAGGCGGTATCCTTCCGGGATGGTGATGATCAGACCGAGTTCCTGCTCGCAGGAGTGGTCGAAGTGGTCTTTGTCGAAGTGGCGGACGCAGCACGGTGCGAATCTGTGACCGTCCATGAAATCGTACCAGGTGTAAATCTTTGCTATTTTCATCCGTTTGTTAGGGTTAAGCTCTGATTCCCAGATCGAGGTTTCAGCGATGAGTTCGCCAGTTTCGAAAACGTCATCTTCGTCGATCTCGACAAGTTTTATTGTCCACTGGCAATCGCCTTCTTCGCCGTCGCTCAACGCTTCTGCGGTGTCAACGACATAATCGAAGAGCGATTTGTCGTTGCTTTTAATCAGCTGCTTCCATGTCTCTACGTCTTCGGGCTTGACGTCCCAAGATTCGACTTCATCTTCCCCGCTAACCCAGCCGGTTCCGTTGATCCATTCATGCGCGAAAAGTCTTGCTTCGTACTTCATAATAATTTCTCCTTCGCGGTTTGGGGTTGTCCGCGTCCCTTGTGATGTATCTATTATATCACGTTCGGTACAAAAAGTCAATAGGTTTACGAGAAAAAGTACCGTATTTATTTGTAAACGTTATATGAACAAGAAAAAGGAGCGTTTCCGCTCCTCCGGCTTAAGCCTTGAATTTCATGACCCTGTCCAGCAGCTCTCGGTAAGCCTGACGATGCCACTCGATGAGCTCATCGGTCACTCCGTCGACAGCTCCGTGCATGGTCATCGCGCGGTCGTACCACTCCTTGACCTTTCCGAGCCGGTACTTAGCGTCTTCGATAAACAGCGCCGCGAGCTCTGGTTTCCCTGCTTCTTTCGCGTCTTCGGCGTAGTTGTACGCCATGCCCGCGTCCTTGATGCCGTCGGTCGTCATCCAGATAACGCCGCGCATTAATTCGTCTTTCATTTTAGCCTCCCGTTATATATCTATACAGTTTATCCACATCGGCGGCGGTCAGAGTCAGGGCGCCGACGAGCGGCACGTCGAAAGTGACTGCTCCGCGCTGTGCCTGCGCCGCGAATTCGCGGTAAACCGCGTCGATGTCGATTTGATCCTGCTCATCTATGACTCCCATCGCCGATACGACGGGATTATTTTTCAGTGTGTTAAAAATTTCTCCCGACCGGGACAGCATACGAGACGCTGCCGCGCCGAGGACCCATTTCTGCCAGCCGGGGATTTTTGCGAGGATTTCGGAGTCGAGATATCGCTCAATCCCGGCTGTTACTTGTGCCAGAGTTACCATTTCATCACCTCATGGGGCGGCGATTGCCGCCCCTGCCGTCAGTTACAGCCGCAGCCGCACCCGCACTTCGGGAGCGGATTGTAGGTCGGCTGAGCGGTGGTTCCGGTGCCGGGCGTGATGTCCGCGACCAATTTCGGATAGAACGTTGCGTTGGCGTAGGTGACGATGCTGTTGTCGCCGCAGCAGCGCTTCTCAGCCTCGTTGCGGATTGCCGAGTAGAGCTCGTTCTTGACGCAGACGAGATCATTGTGTGCCGCCTCAAAGCTGTCAGCGACGCGCTGATTAGTGACTGCCTGAGCCGCGTCAGCGTTTTCAAGCGTGCCGATCTTGCCATCGAAATATTTATACATTTCGAGCATTTTCTGATCGGTGTAGGTGTTCGCGTCGCGCAGCTTCACTTCGGTCTCCAGCTGCGCGATCCGCGCCGCCTGTCCCGCTTCGTAGCGGTCGACGACGTGATCTTCGTTACAGCCGCAGTTGCCGTTTCTCCAACCGCCGCCGAAGAGCCCGTTGAGCCCGCCGTTGAGGAGAGCCGCGCCGACGCCCGCCGTACCGATAATGCCGGTAGTCAGCGCCGCGTTTGCCTTGCCGTTGCTTGCGAATTCTGCCATGTGGATTCACCATCCTAAGTATATACTCGGAGTTTCCTCCGGCGTATATATTATAGCACGATTTTTGTGCAAAGTGAACGAAGAAAAACCGCCGCTTTCGCGACGGTTTCATGACATTTATATACGTGATTTGATTTTCTGCTCGCAGGCTTTGACGATCCGCTGAGTCTGCCGGACGGAAAGCCCGAATTCCTCCGCGAGGGGTTCAAACTTGATCCCATCGAGCCAGCGGCGCTTAAAAATATCTCGCCATTTCCGATCATGGATGCACTCATCGATGACTCGCGTCCATTCGGATCGCGTGAGGTCAGCCACGTCGTCAGCTCTCATTTCACGCCTCGCTTTCGGCGTCAGAGTCGGAATCTTTCTTGAACTGGTTAAAAAGTTCCCACACGGTCGAGTCGATCAGAGCTTGCATCGTGTCGGCGTCGAAGGTCACACCGCGAGCTTCGAGGAAACTTTTCGCGTACTGATACTTTGCCTTTTTGTCGATCAGCCCGGAACGCTCTGCTTCCTCAGCCGCCTGAACCGCGAGTTCTACCCAGCGGGTGATTTTCTTCTGGTCACTCTCCGCGACCTTCTCGGCGAGGAGTTTCTTCACCTTCGGAATTATCACTATCGTTACGATCAGCGCTATCAGCCTGATTACCAGCTCCAGAATCGGGGTTATGTCTGTCATATTTGCGTTCTTCCTTTCGCTTTTGTATTTGTATGATCGCCGTCAGCGCGAGCTCCACGATAGATGCTGCGCCTCCGGCAGAGTAGGCGGCTGTAAAGTCGCCGCCCGATACTGCCTGTAAAATTACCACAAAAGGCAAGTATATCGCCATGTAGATTAAAACACTGCTGACGATCTTCTCGAGGTGCTTCATGTCTTTACCCAGCTGTTAATCTCGCGAAGCATGATTCGGTCGACCTGGACGCGATAGACTGTATACGTCTTACCGATCAAGCGCTGTGGGATTGCCGCGCCGTTGCTGTACACGTCGCCCGCTTTGATGGTGTACTTATCGCCTATATTGTATTTTTCGTTGATCTTGTATTTCGGGGCGCTGAAATACCCGATATCAAGATCAACGCTTGTTTTGATGCCCGGAACCGTCCCGGCAGAGCGCTGCCAGATTTTCAGGTTCGGGACGCTCATCGGCTTCGCGACGTTATAGTGCGCGAGCCAGATATCCACATCGCCGAAAGCGTTCGCAGTGAACCGATATTTCAAGAAATTCGGATTGGTGTACAGCATGACCTTGTACTCGTTCCGCGATAGCCGGTTTAAGAACGCCTTCGTTATGGCGGTCAGCTCGACGGGCTTAAGGCTTCCGAGATAACGTTCCGATTCGACGTCGGCCGCTGCCCACAGCGTGATCTTGTCCCGGTACGGCGAAATGACTTTAACGAAATAATCCGCCTCTTCCTCGGCTTCCGCGACGGTCTTCGCCGTGAGCCAGTGCCAGACACCGACCATCAGCCCGGCGGCGGACGCTTCCGTGATGTTCCGGGCGAATTTGCTGTCCGTAAAATTCCTCAGCTTCATCGTCGCGGCCGTCTCGCCTCGCCCCTGCGTCGCTTTGATCATGGCGAAACGGATGCCGCTGTCCGCGACTTTCTTCCAGTCGATGACGCCTTGTCCGGTGTATACGTCTATGCCGTTCATTGCCCGTCCCTTTCCAGCTCGACAATCCGTTTTTCGTGGTCGTCGAGCTTGTCGTAGATACGCTTATGCGATTCCTTATTCTCGTCGTGCTGCCGGTTTAAGTCCACACGCAGCTGCGCCATAGTGTCGTCAAGTCGCGTCAACGTCCTGACGAGCTTGACGAGCACCCCGCCGAGAGTAATCAGGCAGCCGACAATGATAATCAGCGCCGAAAGTATTTCCCACGTCATCCGATAAGCCTCCAGTTTCCCGGATACTGATCCGGATTATATACATTATTATTTGCCGTCGATTCCCACAGCTGCCCCTTCCACCAGCCTTTCTCGCCGTCGCTGAAAGCTCCGGTCACGGTGATGTTCTCGGGGATGATGCGATAGCCGTCCTTGTACAGCAGATCTTCCCACAGGTTCGGCGCGTGGTCGGGGTCGTTCGCTTCGGTATCCCACAGGTCGGAACCGGCTTTCTTCACGACGCCGCTCCAGTTGATCTTAGTTCCGGCTCTGACCAGTGACCCATCCTGTTTCAGTTTCGGGCACGCCGACGGGGCTTTCGACACAACGGCGTCCGATGCGCTCGCAGTCATTTCTTCGATTACTGCCCGGAACTGCCGGGCATATTCGATTAACGTCATTATCACTCTACCCCCAAAAGTATTTTCGCCGCCGCGAGCTGCTCCTCGAGGTCGGTGACCTTCGCGGTAAGCTCGGTGAGGTCGCCACCGGACGGCGGTGCAGGAGGCGGCTCGTTGAGCTTCGTAATATACGCTTCGCACACCTCCTCGTCAGTCGCTGTCGCGTCCTTCCCGGTCAGCTCCCTAAGCGTCGATATCGGCAGGATGTCAAAGATTGAGCCGTCGTCGCGGAGGATAAGGTAGCTGTTTTCGCTGCCGTACAGCGGATTGTTAATTACCGCCTGTTCGGCGGTGATGTCGTAGATCGGGGATGTTTTATCCCAGAGTTGATAGGTCATTGTGTCCTCCTTATTTTAACGGCAGTAGATAGACGGTGCCGACAAAATTAAATTGCTCGCTGTCGCCTGTGTTCCCGTATCCAAAGAGCAGCTTTCCAGCGCTGTATTCCGCAACAATGAGCATAGAATTCGTGCCGTAGGAATATTTATTGTATCCAATGAGTGAGTTGGTGCCAGCGTGCACCATCGCCGCGGTTGTTGTGGAGCCTCGTATATGTTCATTTCCGCATTGCCATACATGCCCCGACGCCTTATCAATTATGCCAATGATTTCACCGACCTCCTGGGTGGTATAACTCGGATCTGTGCTCACGGAGAATGCGCAGATATTTCCGGGCACGTCGACGGAGTACTTGTTGCTCGAATATGACGCTGATGTGATGTTCACGGTCTTCATTGCCACCGAGTCGTCTTTGGGCGGGTTAAGCACATACGAGTAAATTTGCCCGTAATAGACATACTCATATCCGCCGGACGTGCCGCTGTGTGGGTAGGCGGTTGAATCTGGCGAAGAGAGATACTCCCAGTCGCCGGTCGTGGTCTGTTTGATACTCCCGATCAATTGCACGTCCGTGCCGGGGCCCCATCCGCCCCAGTTGCCGGTGGGGCTGAGGAAGCCGATATACCCGCGCGTCGGCGAAGTAGTCGAGGATGCCACACTGTAGACTTTCACATAAGCTGCTTGCGGAACTTTCATCACCTTCGTCGCGTCCTGCTGACAGGGTAGCCCGGAAATATACTTCCCGGCGCACATGGATTGCAGTGCTTCTGCCATCGCGTACTCGGACGAATAATCACTGCGCTTCACCGTCTTGGTGGTCGGGCTGTTCATCGTCACCGCGCCTGTGGATTGATTGATGGTGATCGATGACGCGATTTGGAAAGTGACGGCCGACGGATAGCTCTCATTTTCCCCATGAGAGAAGAAATAAATGATCGAGCCGTAATACCCGGCGTTTGTCTGCGTAAACGCTGTTGACTGCGTTTCGGCATATGCGCCCGAGCTTGCCCTGCGCCGCCACCAGTAGTCGGTGTAGGGCAGGATATTCGCGTCAAGCCCTTCGACCGCTTTCATCAGCGGCATAAGCAGCGCCCGATTGATTTCCGTGCCGGGTTCCTCGATTGTCGTCGGGGACGGCGTGAGTTTCTTCTTGCCTCCGACATCCGCGATTGCGTAGAGATCATCGCCGGTCGCCACACGATCCTTAACGTCCGGTGCTTGATATACAGCCATTTCAGATACTTCCTTTCAGCGGCAGATGCGCCGCGTTGTTTCCGGCGCGGAAAGTTCCACACCGTCGGTAGCTCGATTTCATGCAGTCGATAAGTAAATCGATATCCGCGAGCACTTTTTCGATGTTGTTCGCGCCGACGTAGCCCAGCTTGTCCCCCGGTGCGGGAAGTTCTCCGGTTTCCGCGAGCGTGTAGTATGCGTCCCGGAGCTTCTGGACGTTTTCGAGATACGTTGCCCACTGCGGTCTATACAGCACATCACCTTCCTGCCATTCGCGATCTTCAAGTGTCGAAGTTTGCAATTTCACTGCCACCGACGTTATAGCAGACGGGGTTATACCGGTTGCATTTATGTTGATCTTCCCATACTCGGCGCCGGAAGGCGGAGACGCCGACATGGTATATCCGGATATAGCTGAAGCGGCCGCGCCGGATATAAAGCTCTTTCCGCCATCATACCACAGGAAGCCACTGTCCGCACCTAAAGCTATGTTCGCGGTTACGGTTACATCTTCGCCATATAGCGGAAAGAAGTCTATCGTGCTGATATAATTACTGGAGTAAGTAGTGTCATGAACTCCACTCGCATATAGATATGGCGCACTTTGAAAATTGCTGCTGTCAAGTATCAGCTTTTTTTCAGCGCTTCCCTTAAGCACCGGCGTCACCTCCACCGGATACCCCGCCGACGTCAGCGCGGCGGCGAGGAGTTTTACCGCGGATTCGACGCGGTTGAGGTCTGCGATATTATAGCAGCCTTTAAGCGGCGTCAGTGTCGTCCCGCGCTGTGTCCGCGCCGTCTCGACGTCCTGCGCCGTTCTGTCATATACCAGATTCATCGTGCCGTCACCTCCGCGACTATAGCGCCGCCATAAAGATTATATCGTTCAGATTCTATCCGCGTGTTGATATCGCCTAAATACTCGGTCGCCAGCGTGATTATATCGCCCGGTCTCTCGCCGTTAAGCACCAGCTCCGACGTGATCGTGCCGCACTTTACGTAAAACTCCCACAGTGTGGATAGCAGCGTCTGTGCGTTCGACGCCGAGACAAGCGTCATGTCGCGCACCTCGACGACGTTTGCCGGGTCTCCGACGTTCGTCAGCGGGTTTGTCTTCGAGATGACCGATGTCATATCCCGGTATTTCTTTCCGCTGAGGACACAGCCGCTGTTCGCCGTAATGACCGCGAAGTTCGCGCCTGACGACGTAATCGAGCCACCTGTGATCGTCAGACTGTGCATGGGCTCTGAGAACTCGACGTATATGCCAGTCCCCGTGCCGCTGTCCGCCGCTTTATACAGCTCCGCCGTCTCGGTGATCTGCGAGTAGCTGTGGACAGTCAGACGCAGCTCCGTGAGCTTTACATCCTGGTCATTAAACGTCTGCCCTTGCATTGTGTCTGCCAGCTCGAATTTCTTCACCGGCGCACCGCCGGGAATGAAAATCCGAACCGTATCCGTCCTCGCTGTGGACACAGCCGCGCCGATAGCAAAGCATATCTGCCTCACAGCTTCGCGGCAGGTACACACCGGTATCCATCCCGTGATGGTCTTCCCCTGTATGTCAGCGCTGATGTCAACAGGGACGTTCGCAGACGCAAATACAGCCGTCAGGAGCGCCGCTGCACTCTGAGACGAGTAAATACCTCCGGCAAACTGCACACTGTCCAGAAGCCCTATATAGTCCTCTGTGGACACGCTGTATATTTGCTTCGCCGTTCGCTCGTAGTTCTTTACGAAAAAGACGCCCAGAAGGTCTTTGTCTGTGTACAGCGACATCGGCTGCTTCGACTGGAAGACGTAATTGACGTCCTCGTCGCTTATCAGCGTGAAGTCCATAGTGTCGATAGCGATTTCATCCGATACCGGCGAGCACTCCTGAATGACTGAAATATCTGACAGCAGCCGACCGGCGAAAGTCCGTATGACGCCGTGATCAATCGCCCGGAGTTTTAACCGGCAATGAGCAAAATTAATAGATGAAAATGTTAGTACAACTTTGTTGTAATTGTCTACTTTTTTCTTACAGAAGTAAATCGCTGAATCCGGCGTGAAGTCCACATTGTACAGCAGCGACGTGCCGTTGTACCACTTGATGTTCACCGCCGTCGCATATACGCCGACATCGGGGTCAAACGTCAGCGTGATGCCCTGCGATGTAAAAAGCCCCGATGCGGTCATAGTCAGCGTCAGCGGACTTGTAAAGCTCCCATCGTCGCCGGACAGCGCGTCAGACCACAGCCCTATAGCCGTGTCAGATAAGTCGTCCGGAAGGACACCTTGCTCGCCATCCAGGAGGAACTGATTTAATTCACCACCCGTGCCGAAGCTCGAAAAGACGAGATCAGCATTGAGGTCGGAGAGCTTAGATATACTCGCGGCGTCGCTCGATGATGGTGCAAACGCCGCCTTCGAGCCGACGGCGATGTCCTTGTATATCATCCGGATCATGACGGTACCACCTGTGCGTCTATCGGGATGATGTTTACCTGCATACTGTCCCAGTACACAATTCCGTTTCGGACGAAAGTCGTCTTTCGCGCCCCGTTTGAGGTGTACGCTTTATACGAGATCGTCCGGTTCTGCCCGTCAACACACGTGACATTAAACCCTTCGCGCCGCGGGGCCTTAAAGAAGTCCCACAGCGCGTCGAAGTCCTCGCGATTGTTACTCGGCGCGAACGTCACCGAGTGCCCGATAAATGTCCCGATGGGGTCGAGAAACATATGACCGTTCGAAAGCGTTCTCTTCGTGTTGTCGGTATATAAGATATTGAAATTCTCCTCGATCTCGACGACGTTCGCGTCATATGATTTTCCTTCGAGTATGCAAACATTCATACCGTTCTTATCCTCATTCCCACACGCTGCTGTTCCTCACGGCTAAGCTCAACGACGGTTCGCGCGAGTTCACGCCGCCCGACTTGCAGCACCACATTCATCTGCTTGCCGGAACTTCCGGATTCCGCGAGAGCTTCGCGGAAAGCCTGCTTGATTGTTTCAAGCGGCGCTTCGATGTTCGTCCCCTGTGACTGGTCGCCGAGGACGGCGAGAAATTCCCGGTTCGGCGGGATAACCGCGCCGGTTGCCAGACGAGGGATTGAGAGCTTCGGCAATTTTGGCGCCGTGAGTGGCGACAAATTAATACCGAAATGCTTTCCGCCCACGAACGGCACCCAATCAGGAACATCGAAGCTGATTGAATTCAGTGCTTTGATGACCGTGTTAATGCCCACAACAACATATTCCAGCAGTCCGTTTATCAGGTCTACAATAATGTTTACAGCGCCCTCGAACAGAGCTATTCCGGCGTTGACGAAGCTATCAGATATTTCTTGCAGTCCATCAAAAGCCTGTTGCCAGTCGTGCGTGAATACGCCAGTCAAAAAGTCTGCGACGCCTTTGCAAGCGTCAATGATCGTTCCGATGATATCAACGATAAATCCGATAACTTCGCTGACTACATTCCAGATCGTATTAATCACCGTGACGATTATCGGATACAGTGTTTCTTGCAGCCACTTTACGATTGGGCTTATAACCTGATTGTAAATTTTCGTGGCGTTCTCGATTAGCACTGCGACAAATTCGAGTATCTTATCCCAGACAGGTTTTATGTGCTGTTCCCACAACCAGTCGAGCGTATCCATAAAGTTCTGCCAGACAGGCTTTAACAGCCCCTCCCACAGATTTTTTATTCGTTCAGTCAGGTTCTTGAACGCTTCGCGGATGCCTTCGAAGATTGGTGCCCCGTGTTCTTTCCACGCCGCCTTTACCGATTCCCACGCTTCGTTCCAGTATTTTATTAACCGTTTGAAAAACGGCGCGATACCTTCTGACCATACAGAATCAAAGATATCTTTGACATCTTCGAATACCTGTGTTACCGTAGTCACCGATTCCGTACCGATTTCGGTCAGCGTCGGCAAAACAGTGCTCAGTAATCCCTCCGCGAACGGCTGCGCGGCTTCGAGGATATCCCCGAAGATCATATTGAATGTATCAAACAGCCCGAGCAGAATCGTACCTATCGAAGTGATACCCGTCGAAATGAACTCCGGCAGCTGCGTCGTGAAATACTCTCCGAGCGGCGCGGCGAGCGAGCCGACATTCGAAAACATCGTTTCGATATTCGTCTTCACTCCGGCAAAAGCCTGAGACGCGATTCCGGACAGTCCCGAGAACGCTTCCTGCACCTTCGTCTGGATTGCCGGGAGAGCCGGTGTAATCGCGTCGAAGAGCTTGCCGAACTGTGGCTTTATAGTGGTTTCCGCCCACCTTGCAAGCGAGCTTAAAATCGCTTTTATGCGTTCGACCGCGGTCTGAATCGCCTTGACGGCGGTTTCAATGCCGGACGTATCGAATTCAAGCGGTATCTTCCCGCCGTCTTTATCCGCGATGTTCGCGAGGTCCTCGACGGGCGTGTCCGCTTCGGCTCCGGCGCTCGCGGTCGCTGATTCGGCGGTCTTGTCGCTCAGCGTCTGAATCTCATCAAACCCGGCGAGAGCACCCTCCTGAGCGTCCGAGGTTTCTTCCACAGCTGTTGTCAGCTGCTCTTGCGCTTTCGCCGCAGACTTTATCGCGTCCGCGTCTTCCCAGCCAAACAGTTTCTTAAGCGCTTGCCATGCGGCGTTTGCGACCTCTGTCATACGCTGCAATGCCGCCGTCATGGTCTGAACCACAGGTATTGCCAGCTTTAGTACCGGCTGACCGATGACCGCGATGAGCTGCTTCCATGCTTCTTTCAGGTTGCCTATGACGTTTTCCCATCCGTCGGCTTCACGCGCCGCCTGCCCGGTCGCGCCGGAGAGATCGTTCGCGTCCTTGACCATCTGGAGAAGTGTAAGCTGCTTCTGAGCTTCGCTGAGGTTCTGGAACGATTTTCCATACAGCTTCATAGCCGCGGCGTTTCGCGTGTACTCCGTCGCGGATAGTCCGAGAGCGGCGTCGTTCGCGTAGTTGCCCTTCAAAAAGCTTTTCAGCGTCTCAGACGTGTCTTCAAGCGACCTGTCATAATACGCCGCGCTGTCCGCCGCGACTTGCAGCGCCTCCTCCATCATGCCGAGAGCCGACGCTGAATCCATACCGGACGTTTTCGCAAAAGCGTAAATTCCGGTCGCGGTCGAATTAAGCCGTGTTTCAAGGATTTTGCTATCGTCCGCCACACGGGAGATAGCCGCCCGTGCCGCGCTTTCGAGTTCGCCGAAAGTCTGCGACATAGCGCTGTTCGCGGCGTTGACCGACGCGGCGGTTTCAAGCGCCTTTTTGCCGAATGCCACTATAGCCGCGGCCGAGAAGGCAGCGGCGATTTTTGTTTTAAGCGCCCCGAGCTTGCCTGACAGCTGAGACACTGAAGAATTTATGTTTTTTACGCCTTTGTCAAAGCCTTTGGAATCGATTTTCGTATCAAAATTCAGGCTTCCATCGACAGCCATTCAGCCACCACCTCACGTAAATATCGCTTTAAGTCTTTCCTGTTCCTCAATTTCCTCGTCTGAGTACCGGGTTTTTAATTTAATCGTATCGCCGCTGTCGCGGAGGAGCTCACGCTCCTCTTTGGTAAGCTGCTTGCCCTTCGCCATCTTCGACCGGATGCCGACGACGGTCGCGAAACGTCCTTCGCCGATTTCGTAAAAATAGCCGAGGAACGTCCACCAATGCAGATACTCCACAGCTCTTATTTCCTTCCCGGCGACGCGGTTCACAGCGGCGAAGATCATACCTTCGTCCTGCTCCCAGTCCATCAGGCGTATAGACGGACCGTTGCCCGGAAGCTCCGCGCCGTCTATAAACCACATTGCCTGTTTCATTGCCCCTTCGGTGTCTTCGGGAATGACCTTATACAGGCAGTTCAGGCAAGTGGTGATCTTCTCCCGGTCGTTCATGTTCGGGTCGCCGAATGCCGCGAAGATCGTCAGAATCACGCGATAATCGGTTCTTATCGGATATTCTTCACCCGCGACATTCAGCGACGTCGGAAGCCCGATCATTTTAGGTTTTCGACCTGCGACGTATACTTTTTAATCTTCGTCGCAGATTTCTTTTTCTCTTCCTCGATTACACGCGTAATTTCAGGCGCTATGCACTCGAGGAAATTCGCGAATATCGGCTGACCGCCCGCGAAAGACGCGCTATTGGTCTCGCCGAAAATGGTGTCGGACGAACCGACGCCGAAGATCTCGTCGATCTGTGCGCGGACGACCTTATCAAGCTCCACCATACCGTCAATATCCGGCGTGATATGCAGCTTGTCAAGCTCGTCTTTTGCCTTATTGATGCGATCAATGATTGCGAAATCGGTCGGATTAATACGGAGGACCCTGTTCGGGTCCCCGTTGATCTCGTATTCCTTGACGCCGGAATCGAAATTCAAGCTTTTCATGCGTCACCTCATGCCGCGTCGGCGGTGAATGTCTTTGTGGACGGGTCGAACTTGCCCTTCACGCGGTCGCCGCAGAAGTGCAGCGTGAACGGGATCTGGTAGCCGTTGTAGTCTCCACCGTAGGACGTGACTTCGACGACCACGGTTTCTTTGTATGCCGTGTACTTGCCAGAAACCGCTTCCTCCCAGGTGTGGACTTCCACATAGTCAGTTTTCGCGTCGTCGAGAACCTTTCGGTTATCGATGATATCCTGAAGAAACGTCGCGACCTTCGACGCCTTGTCCGCGTAGAACGGCTCGACCGACGCCGTAGCCTCATACGAGCTAAGGTTGACCGACGTTTCGCCGAGAATATTCTTCGTGGTCGTGACTTCCGCACCGAGCTCAGTCGAAAGCTCCTCGAGGTCACTTCCGAGCCGCTCGTAAGTCGCGGCTTCTGTGCCCGGCGTAGCGTTAAGGTAGTGGGCAAGATATTTTCTCTCGATCTTTGCCATTGATTACTCCTCCGTGTAAATTTTGTACTCCGCGATAAGCTGTAATTGATACCGCACGCCGCCATGCAGGTCGGCGGGTATCTCATACAGCATACCATTTGCCGATGTGATTTTCGTGATTTCTCCGGGGTATTCTTTGCCGTCGATCTCTGCCGTTATCTCTGTTCTGCGCCCGTGTTTTTCAAGATACTGCGCGAGATCGAGGAGCGCTCCGGAGTTATTCAAACGGTCAAAATCGTTGAGCGACTGCCATACACTATAAAAGTAAAACGTGTGCCGCCGCACCTGATTCCCACAGATATCTTCCCTCAGCAGCTCGTCTCCGGCTGACGAGAGCGAGTAGCTGTCGGGCGCGAGATCGGCGAATTCGAGGTGTACCGTTCCAATCTCGGATATTCGGGGGAACTTCGCGATCAGCTCCCGTGTTGCTTCTATGATGTTCATTAGCCGCCTCCTGCGATTTTTTGCGCACCGCGTAGGATCGATTCACCTTTCTCGGATTTCATCTTCTCGAACCAGAGCTTCTGAGCGTTCGGGTTTTTGTCTTTCGAGTAGGTGATTTCGCGCCCTGTCGGATGCTTCTTCGGCGGCGAGCGCCATCCCATGAGCTCACCGTCTTTGTATATCGGTATATTGGGTCCGTATATTTCGCCATAATATTGATATCGTGCGTACGGCGTGTTGTATACGATGTGCCCTGAGCCGATTTTCGTGCCGAGTGTCGCAGAGCGTATCAGCGCTCCGGTTCGCTTCGGGGTGTATTTATCCATGTGGCGTATACACTCGGAATCGACGAAACACTGTGCTCTGTGAAAATTCTCGTTCGTGGTTTTTGCGAAATTCGGGTTCCATAAGAAACTGAACCCGCCGTCTGCATGGTCTTTCGGCTGATTCATACCGCAGTCACCTTGATGTGCTTCAGCGCCGTCCCGTACAGTTTATTATCCACAGCCTTTACAACAGCCAGTGAATAATTCCGTAGGTCGCGCATACTCTCGGATACCGTTTTTTCGGATGTGTTATCAAATTCGATTTTACATTCGCCCTTGACAAACATATCCTTCATAGGCGTCTTCGGCGCGAGATCGGCGTACTGCTCGGGGATGTATACTGTTATGCCCACATCCTCGACATTTGCGCCTTTCGCAAGCACCGCGCCCCGTGATTCCATCCAGAAGACAGCGGGAATGTATACGCGCTCGTAGCCGATGCCTGACGCGCGGTACAGCGTGCAGTCTGTGTTCGTCAGCATTTAATCCAGCCCCCGATACAGCAGTCCTGTGCCCGCGAAATACTTGTACACGCACCCGCGCAAACGGTAGGACAGCACCGCCGCGCGGGCTTCGCCGGAATCGTATGTCACCGACAAATCTCCGGTTCGCTCGCTTGTCACGCCGTCAGCACTCGTGTTATGATCATGCCGCCATAAAAGCTCTGCCACCTCACAGCAGCAGAGCTTAGCGGTATCATCAATTTCGGGCAAAGTGCCGGTAAACGCCATAATATGCGCCGCGGCATTACGCGCCCAGAAGTAAAAATCCTGAGCCGGTATCAGCGGGTCTTTTCCGCCGAGGTATGTGTACAGGTAGTATTCATAGTCTACCCAGTCCATAATTACGATGCTGCTTTGTGCAGGTAGATGCCCGCGACCTTGTTCTCGTAGGCGTCGGAGATACCGACGTTGCGGTAGCCGAACTTCCACGCGTCAGCGTCCTGGTTCTGCTCAGGGGTAATTACCTTCGGCGCGACGTGCTTCTGGTACTGGATGACGGCGGGCTTGTGGATGATCATAAAGTTAATGTTCTTCGCGCCGTCAGCCTTCTTGAAGCCGCCTGCGGTCTGGTCATCAGTGCCGGAGCCAGAAATGGTTTCAACCTTACCGGACAGCTGCTTGATGCCGGTATAGAAACGGCTCTGCGGAACCTTAACGATCTTTGCGAAGCCGTCGAGTACTTCCTTCGACTTGGTCGTATCGAGGTCGCGGATAAGGCCGAGAAGGGTCGGAGTGATATACAGATAGCGCTCAGTCGAGGGAACCTCCGCTTCGTCCATAGCATTTACTGCCGCGCGAAGTGCGGTAATGACGTTCGCGCCGGTCGAAAGCGCCGCCGCGTCAGTTGTGCCGATACCGGACATAGACGCGAGGGTTGCGAATCTGAATGCGTCAAGCTCAGGAACGACCTTAACGCGGATGAACTCGGACGCGAGGCGGCCGAATGCCATCATTGCAGTCTCGATGTTGTCGAGAGTATCCACGTTAAAGATTCTGCCGCGGTCGAAATTGCACTTCACCGTTTCGTTTGTGAAGGTCACATCACCGCCGACATAACCGCCGTTGCGGGAGTAGTCCGCAAGGCCGCTCATGTCGATCTTCGGGATGATCATTTCATTTACGTTCTGACCCTGACGCGCGAGTTCGGGCGCACCGTCGAGATCAGAGGTAAGGGACGAAAGCTTGTACACCTCATCAAGGAGGGGCACATATTTCTTAAAGAGTTCAATAGAGTTTGGCATGTTTTAATCCTTTCTGTTACTTTTTCGGCTCGAGCCCCATTGCCGCGCGTACAGCGGCGAGAGGATCAGAGCCGGTGCTGCCACCTGTCGGAGCGACGGGGTTGTGGACGGGCTCGTTTGACGTGAAAAGATAATCGTTATCGGTCTTGCAAGCCTCGAGGGCGGACTTTATGTCGGCGTCTCGGTTGGTGGACGCTCTGAGTTTGTCCACATCGAGCAGAGCCTTGACTGCCTTTGAGTTCTTCGCGCCGGACGCGGAGATAGCGCTGTCAAGTACCGCCGAGAATTCCATGTCGGCGATCTTCGCTTTATACTCGTTGTCCTTCGCGGTCAGGTCGCCGTTGAGCTTCGCGATCTGCGACTTAAGGTCGGAGACGTCGACGCCCTCGAAGGATTTAAGCTGCTCTTTCGCGCCGTCGAGCTGTGCTTTGAGATCGTCACGAGCTGTGCGAAGACGGTTTGTCTCTTCGGCGGTTTTGTAGTTCTCGCCGAACTGCGATGTAAAGGCGTCCTTCTTGTCCGCCGGAATCTGGATTCCGAGCTCCGTTAAGATGGTTTCAATGTTCTTCATTGCGTGCTTCCTTTCTTCGTAGCTTATATCCCGCTCCGACAGCGGCTGAAAGTCAGCCGGATACCCTCCGGCAGGGGAAAATGATATAAAAACAGCACCACACGAAATGAATCGTGTGATGCTGAGATTATTAAATTAAAACTTGCTTATAAACTTAAGTTTGGTTCTAAGTTTAACGCAAGTTAATGCTAAGTCAGTGTTAAGTTTCAGCGTTAAAATCGTCGCGTGTTACTTTGTATTCGTTTTGCTCGTCCATGATGTGCTCTTATTCAAGAAATTCAACGTCCATGCCGTTGAAGTCAAGATTGCTCTCAACCGCCGCGCTGTTTTCTATTTCGTATGCCACTATCGCGTCATAGACCTTTCCGCCGATTTTTAATTTTTTAAATTTCCGCGGCAACGAATCGAAAGTCAGAACCGCGTATTTGCCTATGTTTGCACAGCTTTTTATTTTCATCGTCAGCCCTTGCCTTTCTTGTAATATTCTTCAAGCTCTTTCGTGTATTGTTCGAGATGCGCTGTGATCTCTTCAATCTCGGCGCGCGGAACGCCGTATTTTTTCGCGTTCCTGAGAATGAATTTCTTAGCGTCGATCTCGTTGAGGATCGTCCTCAGAATGACATCTTTATCAGCGTTCATCTCCTTGCGGTTCTGCTGGAAATGATATGTCTCTTCGAGAACTTCAGAGATAGTCGCGTCCGGACGGAAGATCAGAACGTCGCCGATGCAAGAAGCAGTGGCGTTATTCTCTTCAAGATGCTTATAAAGCGAATCGCCGTACTCACAGCGAATTACTTCCGCGCCATTCTTCTTCGCCTCGATCGTAAGATCGTTGAAGACCCTTTCCGATACAGGCTTTACATTCTCGCGCGGCTTGTAATCTTTCCTCCGATACATCTCTGTATCTATTATACCACTTTTTTCAGATTTGTCAAGAGGTATTTCCACAGTTTGTGTATTCGTCTTCATCGGCGTCGGCGCCGGATTGCTCCGACCTTGCATCCCGCCGAGCGCAAGGTTGATTCTCTCCCGCTGTGGAGTTAAGCCCATAGCGCGTGAGAATCGCGTGTATTCCTGCGAAACTGCCTGATAGGATATCTTCGCGTCCTGTATGGTCTTCTCGTCCGCTCCGCCTTCCTTCAGGAGGTCGACGGCGTGATACCGAGCCGCTACAGTGCGTTCAAGTCGCCGCTGTTTCTGTGACGCCTCGTATTTCGTGTATTTCTTGCCCTTGTACTCATGCTTTTCAGCCTCATCGGCTTTCATCTGCTTAAGCTCTTCGGGCGTATACGACGGTTCCGAGACGCCGGGAATCACCGGGTAGAAGTCGTGGCCGCAGTTAGCGCCTTTCAGTCCGTCGACCTTGCCATAGCCGCACACAGACTTAAGCTGTGCCATCGTGTACCATCCCCCCTGCCACTCGACATGCTCAGGTCTACAGCA